>Ga0172381_10004791_pt1 | contig 13891 bp, 14 predicted proteins | sample Leawel6488metaG_FD_119754 | JGI IMG/M metagenome (GOLD analysis project Ga0172381, IMG submission 119754) | Leachate microbial communities from a municipal landfill in Southern Ontario, Canada - Leachate well 64-88 metaG | ecosystem: Engineered > Solid waste > Landfill > Unclassified | place... | reverse complement strand
GCCTCCGGCAGCGGCTTCCATGCCGTGCAGAATCGCTTCGGCGCCGCTACGCATGATTTCGGGCAGGGGCTCATCCGGGGCGAGCATGCGTTGCAGTTGGACGCAGCGCTGCCAGTCCCGCAGTGTCTCGCTATTGGCTGCTTTTTTATGACCTGCGGCCTGGGTCGCCCAATGCAGTAAATGAGGGCGCGGATCGGAGAGGGGGGTCGCGGCCAGCAAACTCAGGGCGCGCACGCCAAAACTGGCATTGGTCAGGCTGGAATACCGCCCCTGATCGTCCTGCAGGGATTGCAGCCAGGGGATCAGCTCAGCGCTGCGGGGAATGACCATGCCCCAGAGGCGAAGCATGGCGACGGCATAAAAGGTGTCCGGTGCGGTGGACTCTTCCACGCCCCAGACCCGGTAGAAACAAAAGCCGCTATCCGCCGACTGACGGCTCAGCACATAGTTTTGCGCCCGTGCCCAGAGCTTCTGGTCATTGTCCATGTCCATGTCCATGCCCGTCATCCACACTGCAATCGGCTTCCCAGCGCAGAATGTGGCCCGGTGGCACCAATTCCCGCAGGTGCGGCATCACCGCATCCACGGTCTCCGGTTCGTCAAAAAATTCCAGTACCAGCGGCAAATGCACATTGAGGCGCAGAATATCGTCGGCATGCACCTGTCCTTTGCTGCCAAAGCCCGCGATGCCGCGAAAGGCGGTAACGCCACGGACCTTGTACTGGTCGTGGAGCATGCGGAAAATCTCCTCCATGAGATTGTGGCCGCCACGCTTGTCGCCTTCCTTAATATAAACGCGTACTACGGATACGGTGGTCATGATGCACCTCTCAGATACTGCGGGAAACCCAGGCCCCGGCAAAAGCGGCACCGACGCACAGAAATAGCGATGTAAACATATATAGCAGGCCCTTGATGGCCTCGCCATTTTCAAAAAGCACCAAGGTTTCGAGGGAAAACGTCGAAAAAGTGGTGTAGGCCCCCAGGCCGCCGGTGAGTATGCCCGTGCGCAATTCCGGGCTCACGGAAATACGTTCCAAAGTCTCAAAAAACAGAAAACCCATGATAAAACAGCCCAGGACATTGATGCTCAGGGTGGCCCAGGGAAAACCGCGGCCGAATGCCGCCTGCACCAGCAGGGTCTGTCCATAACGCGCCCACGCGCCGAGCACGGCAAATAGCGCAATAAAGCCGAAAGTAGCGAACATCTCTACTCCTTCCTATGACAAGTAAAAGACGCCATCAAAAATAACAAGCAAGCATATCCTGATATAAGCATTGAGCGAGCACAGCTACCACTCCGGCCTCGAGATGCCAAAAGTCTATACCAGCAAGGCCGGCAGCGGTCCGAAATATTCCAGAATCCGCGCCTCGTCGGTTAGTGTAGATATCATAGGAGATGGTCAGCACCGGAATCAGCATCGGCACGATGAGCATGGCGGTAAAGGCCACCACCGGCGCCCAGAAAAACACCCAGGACGCGGATTCCGGTATCAGCAGGGTTTTGTGGAAGAACTGCAGGATGATATGGTCGAACATGCTTCCCCTTTATATGCTTTCCAACTCCCCCACCGCCCGACCTTGCGATCGGGATCAGTAGCAGTCATTAGCCTATAAAGGCGGTTATTGGGCGGACTCCATCGCCACATGTTTTATTGATGGTAGTAAGGCGCGATGGCATGGTCAAGGCTTTTCGTGCGCGGGCTGATCCGCAACAGGGCGATGTTTTCGTGGTTATAGATCTCGTAGTGCAGCAGGATGGTCTGCTGCCGGTACGCCGTGGGCACGGCGGCGCGAACTGCGGCGACGGCGTTTTCCGGGCAGATGAGATAGAGCGGCTCCGGACCGAGTACCGCCGGTAATTCCGTCAGGGTCTGCAAATGGTGGATGGGCATGTTGCCGCGTCCGGCATAAAACAGAAAGCTCGGCTGAAACCATTGCCAGGACGCCAGACGATAAGGCTGCGGGCCTTGCAGGGCGGCAATACGTTGCCCCATCTCCCGGGAGGGCTTCACCCCATTTAAGGACGGGGTAATGGCAAAGACCAGCAAGGCGGTTAGCGCTATGCCGCCGACGCCCAAAGTCACCCACGCCGGTACCCAGCGTCGGCGCCAGAGCAGGGTGCAAGCAATACCCGCGGCCAGCAGATAAGGCAGGCCGATCTCCACCATGTCCGGCAGACGCGGCTCCACCCGCGGCACAATCCAGCCGGCAAAAATGCTCAGTGCCAGCCCGATCAGGAACAGCACTCCGAGTGAAAGGACTAACCCCCAGCGCGCGGGGCGGCTGGCACCCGCCCGGATGTTCTCGAAATAGGCGGCCAGCAGAATGAAGAGTGGCGGATAGGCTTCCCAGACGTAATTGGGGAGTTTGGTGGCGGAGAGGGTGAAAAAGCCGATCCACGCCGCCGCCCAGACCAGCAGGAACAATGTTTTCGGATGGCTGCGCAAAAATTGCCTCCGGGAAAGCCATACGTCCCGGAAAACCTGGGGTAAAAAAATCGACCAGGGCAGCATCCCGAGGAAGGTGCTGATGAGATAATAGACCCAAGGCCCACGGTGCCCCTGCATGCTGTCACTGAAGCGGCCGATGTTCTGCTTGAGGACGAAAGCGCGATCCCAGGCCCAGTGGGTTTCGACGCCGACGGCAAGATACCAGGGCAGGGCGATGATCAGAAAGATCGGCACCCCCCAGGTCAGTCGGCCTTCCCGCCAGAGAAAGGACAGCTCCCTGCGCAGCAGCAAAAACAGGACGATGATCAGGCCGGGCAAGAGAAATCCAATGGGGCCTTTGTCCAGCGTGGCGAGGGCCATGGCGGCATAGGCGATGAGGATTTCGCGGCTGCGTATGTCCGGGAACAGATAACCGCGCAGGTAACTCAGCAGGGCGATCGTCACCGTCAGGATCAGCAGCGGATCGGGGGTGGCGCTGCGGAAAATCACGGTGCTGTGCAGTGCCGTGGCGGTCATCAGCCCGCTGATCAGCGCGATGTTTTCACCATACAGACGCCGCAATCCGATGATTAGATACAGAACCAGCAGGGCGCCGACCACGGCGGAACCCATTCGTAAACCCCAAGAGTTCATTCCCAGCATTTTGACGCCGGTCCACATCAGCCAGTAGTTCAGCGCCGGCTTGTCAGGCATCAGCCGTGCGTTGAAGGTCGGTACCACCAGATTGTGCTGGGCGATCTGTTCTTTCAGGGATTGCGCGTAGATGGGCTCATCAATGTTCCACAGGCTGGTATTGCCCACGTCCCAGCCGAAAAACAGCAGCGCCAGCAAAAAAACCGCGGATGCCTGGAGTCCGAAGGCTCGGCCGACGGCACTACTCCGGGAGAACATGGGCAGCTCCCCGAGGTGTTCCGCGGGCGTCAGGCGGCGACTCGGAAGACCAGGATGGGCAATCGCGCGAAACGGCGGGTAAGGAGGCAACAATCAAGGCGAATAGAGGTTCCGGACCAACAAAGATCAGCAGTATAAGCTGCTCCGCCGGTTTTTCAAAAAACGCCCAGAAACGGGCTGATCGGCCAAGTAGCCAAATTTTCTCACACATTAAATCATGAAAAATGAATATTAGGATAAACTGGTGAAATTGGGCAGGGCAGGAAATATCGGCGCAGGCCCGGAGGCGAAGGCGGTATACGGCACGAAGCCATTGCCTGAACGCTATGATGCTGCAAATTTTTTCGGTGCAAAACCGCTGCCCTTGCAGTGGAGACGCACCTTGCCTACTCTTGGATCAGTACCTTTCCGCGTCCGTCCCGTTTTGCACAAGGAGTTTTTTCGTGTCCGCACCCTTGAATACCTCATCTGTCTGGCGGGATTTACAGCAGCATCGGCAAAGTTGGGAGGGCGTGACCCTGCGTCAGCTCTTTCAGGACGACCCGCAACGCGCTCGGAATTTTTCCGCCGAGGCCTGCGGCCTTTATCTCGATTATTCCAAACACCTCATCAAGCCGGAGACCTTGCGTCTGCTGATCACCCTGGCGCGGGCGCGGCACCTGGAAGAACGCCGCGCGGCGATGTTCGCGGGCGAACGGATCAATCGCACGGAGGGGCGAGCGGCTTTTCATGTGGCTCTGCGCGCACCCAAGGGCCATGTCATGCGCACGGCGGGGGTGGATGTGGTGCCAGAAGTCCATAAGGTACTGGAACACATGGCCGCCTTCACCCGATCCATCCACGATGGCACTTGGCGAGGGGCGACCGGTCAGCCCATCCGCAAGATCATCAATATTGGGATTGGTGGCTCCTACCTGGGGCCGGAAATGGCCTGGAAGGCTCTGCGCGCGTATCGTCACCCCGGCATGGAGCTGGGTTTTGTCGCCAATGTGGATGGCGCGACCTTTACCGACGTTACGGCGCATCTGGACCCCGCCGAAACCTTGTTCATCGTCTCTTCCAAAACCTTCACCACCCTGGAGACCATGACCAACGCCCAACAAGCCCGCCGTTGGGTTACCTCGGCCCTGGGCGAGGCGGCCGTGGCCCGGCACTTCGTCGCCGTATCCACCAATGTGGAAGCTGTCGAGGCCTTCGGGATGGATACCGGACACATGTTCGGTTTCTGGGATTGGGTCGGCGGACGTTATTCCATGGATTCGGCCATCGGCCTGTCCACCATGCTGGGGGTGGGGGTGGAGCATTTCACCGCCATGCTGGCGGGTTTCCATGCCATGGATAACCACTTTCAGACGACGCCCCTGGAGCAGAACCTGCCGGTGCTCATGGGTCTGCTGGCGCTCTGGTATAACAATTTCTGGGATGCGCAGACCCTGGCCATATTGCCCTATGCCCATGATCTGGCGCGTTTCCCCGCTTATCTTCAGCAACTGCAGATGGAAAGCAACGGCAAGGGCGTGGATGAGGATGGTCACCCGGTTGTCGTCGATACGGGCGCCATTATCTGGGGTGAGCCCGGCACCGATGGGCAGCATTCCTTCTATCAATTGATTCATCAGGGTACGCGGCTGATTCCCTGTGATTTCATCGGCTTTTGTCAGCCGCTCAGTCCGTTGGCCGAGCAGCATGAGTTGCTGGTGGCTAACCTCATCGCCCAGGCCGAGGCGCTGGCATTTGGCAAGACGGCGGAGGAATTGCGTGCCGAAGGGGTGGCCGAGGCGTTGGTGCCATTCCGCGTTTTCCCCGGCAACCGGCCCAGCAGCGTCCTTCTGGGGGATCGCCTCGACCCCCATACTCTGGGGGCGCTCGTGGCACTTTACGAGCACAGCGTCTTTACCCAGGGGGTTATCTGGGGTATCGACTCGTTTGATCAGTGGGGCGTGGAGTTGGGTAAGGTGTTGGCGCAGCGGATCGTGGCGGAACTGCAGAGTACCGCCCGCCATCCCCATGATGCCTCGACTGCCGCTTTGCTGCAGCGCTATCTGCAGCGCCGGGGTAGCTGATCCCGGCGGCTGTGGCGCTGCTGGAAATTTACGATGCCGGCCGGGAACTTTTACCTGTCGGAGGGTTTCCAACCCAGTGTTATCCGCCGGATGAAGAGCCGCCAAAAACCATGAAATCGCCCAACATTCTGGCCCTCGTGGCGCTGCTGGTGGGGGGGGGTGCCAACGCGGCGACCCCGGATTTACCCCCATTGCCAACCCTGCCCCCGCCTCCACCCATGCCGGCGCCGCAACTGACGGGCATACAGGGCGCGGTCCTCCTGGATGTGAACAGCGGTCAGGTGCTGGTGGCGGAAAACGCCGAAAAACCCCTCAACCCTTCCGGGCTGGTCAAGTTGATGACGGCCTACGTCATGTATCAGGCGGAAAAGCAGGGACTGGTGCCGCCGCAGCGGCAGGTTCATGTCTCCGACGAGGCCTGGCATGCGCAGGGTTCGCGCATGTTTATTCAACCCCACCTGCCGGTGACCATGACGCAACTGGAGCGTGGCCTGTTGATTGACGGGGGGAATGATGCGGCTATCGCCATCGCCCAAACGGTGGCCGGCAGCGTCGGTGGTTTCGTCGATCTGATGAATCATGATGCGGCGGCGATGGGGCTGCAACACACCCACTTTACCAACCCCGATGGCTTGCCCGAGCCGGGCCAGACGAGTACGGCGCTGGATATCGCGCGACTCTCGAAACGCTTGATCCAGGCATATCCGCAGGTGTTACAGGTGGCGGGGAAGGCCTCTTACACTTACAACCATATCACCCAGTACAACTACAACCCGCTCGCCGGTCAGGTCAACATCAATGGCCTGGGTGTCGGCCTGGCGGCAAAGAACAGTTGGGATCTGGATGTCAGCGCGAGCCGCGGCGGACGCACCCTGGTGGCCGTCGTGCTGGGGGCCCCTTCGCGCAGTGCGGCGGGCAGTGATGCGAGCGCACTGCTGCATTACGGCTGGTACGGCTGGCAGAATCTTCCGTTGTATGCGGCCGGACAGGTGGTCGCGCAAATCCGTCATGTGGACTGGAGTCCGGAAGTGGTGGAGGGGGTGACCACCGGCGCCGTCGTGGTGTCTGAACCCAAACAGCAACTGGGTGCCAGGCTGCACACGCGGTTTATTCCCGCCCCCGGTCTCAAGGCGCCGATTCGCGCTGGTGCACCCATCGGTACCCTGTCTGTCCTTTGGCACGGCCATGTCCTGCAGAGTGTGCCGGTGGTTGCGCGGAGCGCCGTGCAGCCGGCGGGATGGTTCACCCGCCTGTTACACGAAGGAGAATCCTGGTTGTGATCTCCGCGCTGTCGGGCGTGTCTACACCCCTGGAAATCAAAAGCTGACGGTTCGTCGCGCCGGCATGCACAGGGTGCTGCGCCAGCCATAGGTCGCTGCAGCGATCTGCAGATGCTACAGTTCCGTACGGACGATGTTTGGGCTGAGAAGTGTCCGGCCTCCGAAAGTAAGGGTCTGTCCATGATCAGAATCCCCGATGTGATGAAATGGTCACTGCGACAGCGGTTTTTTCGCTTCGTGGCCAAGGCGCGTGTCGCATTGAATCTGGATGCCTGGTTTCCACAGATTCCGATGGCGCTGGCCGTTGGGCTGTTGGGGGGGCTGGCGATCCTGAATGCGTTGCCGCGCCTGACCAGGATCTTTCCGGAGCTGGCCGGCCTTGCTCCCTCCGCCAGCCTGACCCAGGCCCCGCTCTTATCGGCACTGGGCACGATACCCGAGGCGATTGTTGGTATCGTCCTGTTGCTGATGGCCATCGGGTTGTTGTTCCGCTCCCGCTTCTCCTGGGCCATTACTCTGGTGCTGGCGGCCGCGATGCTGGCCATGTTGCTGCACCACTACGGTTTTGTGTGGAGTGGTGTCGTTGCCTACAATGCGGCGATCCTGATGGCACTGCTGGTGTTCCGGCGCCATTTTGCGCATTCGAGCGTGGCTGCGGGAACCCTGTTTGCGGCGATATCCATTTTGCTGCTGATGAGTTACGCGGTACTGGGCAGTTACGTGCTGGGCGCAGGCTTTTCGCCGCCTATCATGAATCTGGTGAATGCCCTGTATTTCTCCGTGGTTACCATGTCCACCGTCGGGTATGGAGATATCGTGCCGAAAAGCGAAGACGCCCGGATTTTTGTCATCTCCATCATCATCCTGGGCATCACCGTTTTCGCAACCTCTATTTCCGCGGTTGTCGTACCGTTGCTCAACGGCAGGATGCAGCGTCTGCTCATGGGAGAAAAACGGCGCAGTCACCGTAGCCACTATCTGATCATCGGGGATAATGCGTTGGCCCAGAATACCTACCGCGCGCTGCGCGCCAGGCATTTGTCGGCGCTGGTGCTGGTGTCGGTGCCACCGGAGCGACTTTGGATGGCCACGGAAGATCTCATGATCGGTGATGCAACGGACCTGGATGTATTGCGTCGGGCGGGAGCCCAGTATGCTCTGGGAGTGCTCGCACTGCGGGCGAATGACAGTGAAAATGCCTTTATCATTCTCGCGGCGAGAGAGTTGGGTGTTCCCGGGAAAACCGTGGCGGCGGTTCAGAACGGTAAGCATCTGGAACGTCTACGACAGATCGGGGTCGATCTCATCATCTCTCCGGAAGTGTTGGGCGGGGAACTGCTGGCGCTGGCCCTGAGCGGTGAGAATCTGGCAGGAGATGCCATTATCAGTAAATTGTTTACCGCGAAGGCGGAAGGAGCTGAGATTTGAGTGCTTTGATCGCCATAAGCATTGCCATATTCGCCTTGATCGCACTGGGTGTCGCGGCGCTGTTTTTGCACATGGTGGTATGGCTGCTGGCTGCCATACTCGGTCTGTTTATCTATTTTATCCCCAGCATCATCGCCGCCGCGCGCCACCACGAGCATTTTCTGTGGGTGCTGATATTGAACATCGTGCTCGGCTGGTCGGGCATCGCCTGGATCGCTCTGATTGTCTGGGCCATTCTCGGCGAACGGAGGGAACCACCCCTGCGCAGGCTGAGCGCCGACGCCTTTAACCCTCCTGCTCGCTGACCACAAAGGTACCGAGGCGCAGGCGTCGCAGGCTGGCCGCGTAGTCTTCCGGGGCGGCGGTGGGGGCCATGGGACCGATCTTGATCTTATACAGCCCGCCCCCGGTCGTGGAGGATACCGGCACCATCCGCGCGGTGCTTATGCCGAAATCCTGCAGCTTGCTGCGCTCGCGAACCGCGGTCTGCAATTGCATGGGGCTCGCTGTTTCCAGATAGATTTGCGCGGATCGCGGCGTCTGCCGCCACTGTTGCAATGTATGGGCGGTGGCCCCCCCCCGTGGTAGAACGGGAGCGGGCGGGACCCTGCGGGCGGCGGCAGGCATGGCGCGAACCGGACCGCTGGCAAAAGTGTCGTCCACTACCGCCGTCAGTCTGGCGTTGGCAGTGGAGGGAGCGGTATAGGCGGGTATCGGTATCGCCGTCGGCGCTTGCAGGACCGGTGCGGGTGCCGTTCCGGGCACGCTGCGTTGGACCACGGGCAGCACCCTGGGCAGCGGTGCACCAGGTGCCGGACTGCTGGGAACCACCTGAATATGTACTGGTGTCGTGCCTCGGCTGAGCATACCCAACCGGCTGGCGGCACCATAGGACATATCCATGATGCGGCCGCTCACGAAGGGGCCGCGATCGTCCACCAGGACGACGATGCTGCGCCCGTTCTTCAGGTTGGTGACGCGCACGCACGAAGGTAGTGGCAATGTCCGGCTCGCGGCAGTCATTTGCCGGGCGTGAAAGGCGGTACCCATGGCGGTCACATCGCTGGACGACTGCCGGTCGTACCAGGAGGCGATGCCATTTTCAGAGAAATCCGCGTCACCGCGTAGCGGATGGTACCAGCGACCGTTGATTTCATAAGGCTGGTTGTAGGCGGCATTCAGGTCGGGCGTGGTGGCAAAGCAGTCCTGTCCGGTAGAATATCCCGAGCTCGCCATGGCCGAACCGTAGCTATTGCGCGGCGGGCCGGCAACATGATCAGGCATGCTCGCACAACCCGCTAGTGCTGCGGCACCAAGGCCAAAAGCCCCCAGCCTCAAAAGCCGCAGATGGAACCGTACGCGCATGTCTCCCCCTGGTCGGAACCGTTCTGGACGTTTGCCGATGCGCGGTCTCCGTCTGGAAATACCCCTATATTCTAGACCATAGTATTTGAAAAGTTCAAGTAAGGCTAGGGGTTGGCTGTTTATCCTCAAGCTGTAGACTAAAAATACCAGCAAACGAGCCTGTACTGTTGGGGCTTCACCGCCATGGGCCATATCGGTTTTAGCGTGGAAATTGCCGGCGCGGCCCCGGTACACAGGAAGCGTACCGTCCCTCCGGTCTCCCCTGCATGGGTTGCAGCGGGGTGCCGGAGGGACGGCCTACCTTCTCTGGTTTCCGCTTATTGCGGGGAGCAGGTATATCCTGGTGGGCAGGCGGGTGGCTGCTGGTATTGCGGCGCCGTTGGCGTACACACATAGCCGGCGGGGCAAGGTACATTACCTTGTGGCGCGGCATAATAGCCGGGTTGTGGCGTCGGCTGCTGCTGGCTGTGTGAAAGGCCGTAACCGGCGAGTCCGCCCAGCCCGGCACCGATGGCGGCACCAGCCAGCGGCGAGCCGGTTTGATTCCCGATGACCGCGCCCGCGACGGCGCCGAGCAGGGAACCGCCCGCCGTGTTGGCCGTAGTGCCGTTGGTAGCGTAGGGATTATTCGCGCAGCCCGCAAGCGTCAGGGGCAGTGCAGCAATCATTAACCAGCGTGCAGTGTTCATGGTCATCCTCTCCTCATATCGTCTTGAGCCAGTTATGTCTCATTATGATGCAAAATTCCACAGGTATGCCAGTGTGGTGAATGGGGTACACCCCCACGGCCCGGTCGATTGCGCTGCCTGCTCCGGCAGCGGGGGCGCCGTCATGGTGAGTCCCTTCCCGAAGGAATCGCCTGCGCGGTCTTTTGCCGTATAATGGGAAAGCCGGGTTCACCCCGGACCAGCCTCATAATTTCGCTATGGAGAATGCCATGACCTTATCCTCACGCCTTGCAGTAGCTTCTTTGGTGCTGGCTCTTGGGCTGAGTGGCTGCACCGCCAGTTGGGCTCCGCAAGTCAACCCCGTACCGTATTATACTTTTTACCCGGCATCGCTCAGCGTCGTCACGGCAGCGGCTGAGAGGGCACTGCCCCAGGCGGGGATGCAGTTCACCGGATCCAAACAGATCAATCCCGATACCGTAGAAGTGCATGGCTACGATCCAGAGGGTAACGCCATACTGATCACCCTGCAAACCAAGGGTGCTGCGGTGACGAAGTTTTCGGCACGTATTGGTCTGTATGGGCACCTCCGTGAGGTGGAAGAGATCGAGCACTGGATGGGGCAGTATGTAGGGCAGGCCATTGCGCGGCCCTGAACGGTCAGCGCAACTGCTCCAACCACGGGCGGTAGATTGCCGCAGCGCTGGCCAGCAACGCTTCACATCGGCGCTCCAGATGGTCGTGAATGGTCTGGCGGCTCTGTACGCCCGCACCGGTTTGTTGCAAGTCATCCGCCATGCTTTCCGTCCAGGCTTGCACCGTGGTGGGAGTGACCTCCGGGTGGCCTTGAAGCGCCAGGCAGTGCTTGCCGATGGCAAAGGCCTGCTGGGCGCAAAGGTCGCTGGAAAGCAGGGGCACTGCACCGGATGGCAGGGAAAAGGTCTCGCCATGCCAGTGAAAGAGCGTAAACGTGTCGGGAAGCTCTGTTAACCACGTGCTACCCATTATTGCCTCCGGGGTCTTGGTGACGGGCCACCAGCCGATTTCCGGGCCATCCGGATTAGGGGTTACCTGGCCGCCCATCGCCTGGGCAATCAGTTGCCCGCCGAGGCAGTGTCCCAGGACGGGGAATTCTTCGACCACTGCCCGACGAATGATTTGTTGCTCGGTGAGCAGCCACGGGTACCGGTCCGTATCGTGGACGCTCATGGGTCCACCCATGATGATCAAGGCGCCATAGTCGGCCAAGTCGTCGGGAGCCGGCGCGCCCAGATCGAGGCGGTGTACGTCCGTTCGATGCCCCTGTGCCGCAAGAATATTGTGCAGGCTTCCCAGCCCTTCTTCCGGATGATGCTGTAAAACAAGAATCCTGGTCATGATGCAGGCCCTTTAGTGATGCCGGTGTGCCATGATGGCATACAATACGGCGGTTGCCCGCCGTATTGTGTGACCGTAGGGGTGTTGGGGGTGGCGTTCAGTCACCAGCCACCGGCCGGCGTTCGCCGTCACCGAAGAAGGCGTAGGCTTCCTCGCCATGCACCGCATCATCGCCGATCAGCAGCTCTTCTTCCGACATGCGCAGAGGCACGACCAGGCTGATGAGCTTGAGCAGAATGTACGTCACTACGAGATTCAGCACGATGATGAATGCTGCACCGACGAGTTGTAGCCAGACCTGATGCCAGTTGCCCTCAATGGCGCCGCCCGGGGTGCTCAGGCTGAAGGCTGCGCAGCCCGCCTTGGTCGCCAATAAACCCGTCATGATACCACCGAGGAGACCCGCCACGGCATGGGTATGGAAGACCCCCAGGGTATCATCCACCTTGCGGAACAGCGCGGTTTTGCCGAGCAGGTTCATGCTGAGCCAGGGGATGATGCCGGAGCTGATGCCGATGGCAATCGCGCCCCAGCCATCGACCACGCCTGCCGCCGGGGTGATGGCCACCAGCCCGGTGATCATGCCCTGCACGGCACCAATGACAGATGGCTTCTTGAAGTAGAAGATATCCATGATGGTCCAGACAATGACGCTGACCGCTGTGGCGATATTGGTGTTCAGTACCGCCGCACCCGCATCGCGGCTGGCAGCGTAGGGATCACCACCGTTGAAGCCGTTCCAGCCGAGCCAGAGGATGCCGGCACCGACCAGCATCAGCAGTACGTTGTTGGGCTGGAAGTTTTCGCGGTCACGCGCGAGGCGTGGTCCAATCACCGCGGCCGCCACAAAGCCCGCGACACCTGCAGAAAGATGAATGACATAACCACCGGAGTAATCAATGACGCCGAGGCTGGAGAGGAAACCGCCACCCCACAAGCTGAAGGCGCCAACGGTATAGGAGAAGGTGAGCCATAAGGGAACGAAAATCATCCATGCCTTGAAGCTCATCCGTCCCAATACGGCGCCGGCCATGATCACCAGGGTAATGGCGGCAAAGACAAACTGGAAATACACCATGGTGGACATGGGAAAGGCAGCGCTGGTGTTGGAGGCCGGGATCAGGGCCTGTTTGAGTTCATCCTGCATACTGATGATAGGATGCGGCATGCCGACAAAAGGAAACCACTGATTACCGAAACCCATATTGTAGGCCCAGAGGACCCATGCGATCAGTACTGCGGCAAAGGCATAAAAGGCCATAAAAGCGGAGTTGACGGCCCACTTCTTTTTGACGATGCCCGCGTACAGGACGACGAGCCCCGGAACACTCTGCAAGCCAACGACGGTCGCTGCGGTAAGCTGCCACGCATTGTCGCCGGTATTAAGCCAAGCTACTGACATGAAGAAATTCCTCCCTATAAGGATTCGGAGCGGTTGTAAAACGGTTATAAGTGGTTACAGTGCATCGTTACCGGATTCCCCGGTGCGGATACGGATGGTCTCCAGCACTTCGGAGACGAAGATTTTACCGTCACCAATCTTGCCGGTGCGGGCACCTTTTTCGATGGCTTCAATGGCCTGGTCGACGGCGTCATCGCTGATGACCGCCTCGATTTTGACCTTGGGGAGAAAATCCACCACGTATTCCGCGCCGCGGTAGAGTTCGGTATGACCTTTCTGGCGCCCGAAGCCTTTGACTTCGGTTACCGTGAGGCCCTGGATCCCGACTGCCGATAATGCCTCACGGACATCATCGAGCTTGAAGGGCTTTACTATGGCAGTAATCAATTTCATGGCGACACCTCATGCGTAGGGTTGGAACATCGCGGGGGCAACGACCCCGGGGGTTAAAACATGAAGCCGGTTTCGACCATGCCCCGGAGTTGGTTTTGGGCGAGGCCGTTGGTACCCGAGAAACCAGTACCGCTCTGCATGGACGCTGTAACATAAGAAAGCTCCGCCCGAGCGAAAAAGCCGCCGTCCTGATAAGTCGGTGTCACGGTTAGCGACCAGGCATGGGAACCGGGGCCGAAGCCGGTGAGATTGGCGGCACCATCTGTGGGCGAACCGGAGTTGCTGATGTACTCCACCCGCCCGGCGACGGAGATTTTGTCCGTCAGGCTGTAGTCGGCAAGAATGGCGGCACCGACGGTGCTGGTCTTTCTGGTACCAACGCCCAGCGCCTGAATTGCGCTGGCCGGCACGCTGGTGTACTGCACATAAGGCGTCACGACGAGGTTTTCGCCGGTATAGGTATAGCCCAGGTCGTAAATGCTCTCGTTGTTCTGCAGCGGCGTGGTGGCAATGGACGAATAGGCGAAATTCGTATGTCCCATATTGCCGCCGGCCTGGAAGAAGACACTGT
>Ga0172381_10004790_pt1 | contig 13892 bp, 18 predicted proteins | sample Leawel6488metaG_FD_119754 | JGI IMG/M metagenome (GOLD analysis project Ga0172381, IMG submission 119754) | Leachate microbial communities from a municipal landfill in Southern Ontario, Canada - Leachate well 64-88 metaG | ecosystem: Engineered > Solid waste > Landfill > Unclassified | place... | reverse complement strand
TGGACAATTTTATTTTCTAAACCTGATGGTTTTAATTATAAACGGAATATGATTAGTTCTTTTCATGGAAACGCACGGTTTGATTATTCAATGAAATTATTGGTAGTATCAAAGGTTTTATAATGTCTAATAAATATAATTGGAAATTCATTTTAGATGGAACAACAGATATAACTGATAAAGTTACATCTTTCACCATTGATTCTTCTTTAGAAAGTTATTGCAGAGAACTTTCTTTAGATTTAGCGGATTATGATTTATTTGATACCTTTAATTTTGCGATAATTCCGGAAGAACCAAGAATTGAAGTTTTTACAAGTATTGAATCCACTGGAGAAGATGAATATGAAGAATCTATTTGGATTTCTCAGGGTGTATTTTTTATTGAAAAACCAACATATACTGTTAATTCTAATTATACAACTACAGGTATTTGGGGTAGACAATCTACAGCAATTTTAGGGGAACCATTTTCACAAAAAATAACAAAGATATGGAGTAGTGATACAACTTTTTATGATATTTGTCAGGAAATATTAGAATCAGTAGGACTAATTTGGTCAGATTCTAATTGTGATTTAGACGATTTTATTATTTATGCAGATACTTTTGAATCAATGGATTTATATCCAATAGAAACAATGCAAAAATTAGTTGAACTTTTAGTTGGTGCGGAGGGTTTTGTTACATCTAATAGACTAGGTGAAGTTGTTATTAAAAGATTGGTAAGAAGTTCGGAAATTTATGATTTCACTTTTGTGGATAATGTGATTCAATCAATAAATGAAGAACCAGAATGGCCTGAGTTTGGAAACAGAATAAAGATTATACCAGGAGATTCTATTTCTCAAGATTCTATAGAAATGTATATGGATACACAGTGTATCGGAGATGATTCTTCCACATATATTAATGTATATGCTCAAGTTAAAGACGGTAGTAATGTCCCAATAAATAATAAGGTTGTTGATTGGTTATTTAGTCCAGAAGAACCAATCAGTGTAAATTTTAAATATCCAATTTTAGGAAAAACATCTACTCAAAATACAGAAAGAATGCTTATATCCAAAGAACTTGTTAAAACTTCTGGATTTTTAAAAGTAGAAACAAAATTTGAAATAGCAGAAGTTATCGGTATTTGGGCTTATGCTGATAAAGATAGAATAAAGAATTTTGCTCCTACAGATGGTTACACTATTGATGGTAAGACCATAAATTTAACAGAAGAAGTTTTTACATATTGTGATCAAACTGTATTTGTTTCTTATTATGCAGATGGTATGGTAAAAAATACTATAGAGTATTTACCAGTAGAGGGAGAAATAGGAGATACTTTATTTGGAGAATTAGTAGTTATTTCTTCTGTTAGTGGTAAAGATGCTTCACAAATATTATATGTCAATAATTCTTGTCAATGTGTTCCTTCTTTAAGAGTGGAAACGAGTCCAACATCTTGTACCCTTGGTGAAAATGTAAAGATTACAGCTTATGTAGAAATTGGTGGAATACCTGTAGTTGGTACTGTACGGATGCAAGAACTTTCTGGATTTGGCACACTACAGCAAACTGTAATGCAAACTGGGGAAATTACAATTACCGAAGAAGTTTCTGAAGTTGTCAATAATATTAATGGCGTTTCTCAATGTGTTTTAGCAACAAATGCCACTACTGTTATTGATGTATATGTGAAAGATTCTAATGGAGATCCAATTGGTTCTAATTTATATTCTTCATTTATAGGAAATACTATAGATTTAACTACATATATAGTAACAGGAACTGATTTACTTGTGACATATACTCGATCTGGTTCTGTTACTAACTATATGGCAACTAATTCTATAGGTAATGCTATTATTGTTACTTCCGTGGATGTAGATATTGAGGCTGGTCTATCTAGTACAACACAGGTAACTATCTCTGATCCTAGTAGTTCTTCCGATGTAGATAGTGGAGATAATCAAGAATACATAGTCACCGGTCCTAGTGTAGTAACAATATCATACTTTTCTGATATTATACACGATTCTAGGACTCATAAATTTGACACCATGGCTGGACCATATAGATTAGCACCAAAAGTACCTGCAACAACTATAGAGGAACTAACTTTATTTGCACAAACTTTAGGTGTACAAACTATATCAATAACAGTACCTCATATAAGTATTATGGGAAATAGTATGATAAATATCAGTAATTGGTATCTAGGTAAATCTTTTACTATTACTGTACAAGATAATAAAGGACATTCAGCCAGTATGGTTGTTAACTGTATATAAGGAGGGAAAATAATGGGAAGACCAACTGTAAATTTATTATTTAATAGTTCAGTAGTAGATACACCTTGTACTAACCCAGCAGGAGATAGTAATTATCTTCTTTTAAGTACTGGAGATTATCTTCTTTGGAGAGACGAACAACAGATTAGTGGAGATTTGTTATCTGGTGTTGGTTATCCAGTAGTTTTACCAGAATCAGGTTCTAGTGAAGCTCCGAAGTTATTTCTTGCGGATTATAGTGAAGGAGAATATACACAAATAGCTCTTGCTGGATCTTCAGAGAATGGATTATATGGAGGAAATAATCGGTATGTATGTGCTGCTTGGTTTAGTGGTGCTACAAATACAATTCCTTATCTTGAAGCTTATGATGATTCTACACATGATACATGGGAGAGTAGGCCTTTAGGTGATGGTACACCAGCAAATAGTTCTCTTGTAGCAATTTGCACAACTGCTAGTGCTCCAGGATTAGCAGCATGGGTTGGTACTCCCTTGGCTGGAACAGATTCGAGAGTAGCTTTAGATGTTGCACCAATATCTACAAGTAAGTATGTATATTGGAATATGAAACAAGTTCTAAGAAGTACAATGTCCACATGGGATTCTGAGGACTGGTCTAATAGTGATTTAGTCTTAACAATTCATTTTACGTATTCTTAGGAGCTGACCATGTTCTGGAAAATTCAATTACATTTAGTAAATGGTACAATAGTAAACTTAAATGATGTTCGTTCAGGTAATCCTGGTTGGGGAGATTTGCAATTATCTTCAAAAATTGAAAGTTTAAGAATGTCCTTTATTTCAAATAATGAAAAATACGGATTAATTTTAAAAGGAATGGAAAGTTATAACTTCTTTGTGGAAGCTATGAGAAAAGTGACAAGTAATCAAATAACTATTAATGGTATTTGGTTTATGGGACAAATACCCAATTCAAATAAAGTAATTGGTTTTGTTATGAAACAAAATTCCGTTTTTAGATTAAATACAAATAAAGGTAATGAATTTAACGGAACATTGACTTCTGGATGGAAAAAAGGTTCTGTTGGTAATGAATTAATTTGTGCTATCAATAAGGAGTAAATAATGATTGGCATATCAGTTACAATAAGAAACAACAGACTTGAAATAATTAAATCAGCCATTGAAAATAATACGGATGAATATGATCCTGGTAGTGGACATTTATTAATATATACTGGTATTAGGCCTTCAACAGGTTACGAGTTTGATGAGTATGATGATTTTATTCTACTTGTAGATTTCATTTTACCAAATCCTTGTTGTAGTATTAATTCAGGCATTTTAACTTTTGAAGATATTCAAGATACTATCGGTTTAGAGTCAGGAACTGCTGGTTGGGCTAGAATAACAGATGTTGATGATAATTTTATTATGGATTTATCTGTTAGTGACTTACTAGGAAGTGGTGATATAAAGATTGATTCTTTAGACATTTCTAAAAATGGAGTAATTCATTGTACTATAGGCACAATCACAGAAGGTAACTCCTAAGGAGTAACTTATGTCTTATATTGATGAATATGATAAATTAATATTAAATTTTCAAAATAGATATTGGTATTTTGATAGTTGTGTAATTTCTTCCACAAAAAAGAAATTTGATAATTGTAATAGTGTTCGTTTTGATAGTTCAAAGGAAACTTGTTTATATCCAAATGATGCTTTTTATGTAATATATAATAATGCTTTTACTATAGATTTACATATTTGTCCAGATTTTGTTACGGGTTTACAATGTATTTATGACAATAGAGATTCCGATGAATCTTCAGAAGGGTTTGGTTTATATTTAGATGAAGGATTTTTAAAAATATATTCAAATAGCACTTACCAAATAATTGGTACTAGACCAATTATTCCTGAAGAATACATACATATTAGAGTAGAAGGAAATAGTTCTGCTGTAAAATTATTCATAGAAGGAATGCAAGAAGGTGATACTTGGGTAACTGATTATAATTTTACATCAGCGTACCCTATATTTGGTGTAGATTATGATAATTGGGAATTGTTTTTTACAGGATATATGGCATGTGTCCGAATATCTAATTGTCATAGAGGATTCATAAATTTTATACCGCCAGAAGTTCCTTACGAAGTTGATGATAATACCACAGCTTTATTACTTTTCCAAGAACCAGATGATTCTATTTCTTCAAAAGATTTGTCTTATTATCAACTACCGTTTGAATTTAGTTTTGATGAATGTTTGCATTCTAATATACAAAATAATAATACGGATTTTACAAATTATAAATTTGGTATTGCTAGTTCTAAAAGTACAAATGGATATTATGTCGCTGGAGCTAGATACTCATCTGATTATCATATAGGAGATGATCCTTTTTTTGTTCAAACATTTGTAAATTATGATTTAATACCTACCGTAGATGGTGTTTATTTAGTATGGGGAATTATTAAAGATTCAGATAACCATATAGCTCTTATTTTATATCGTTATGGTGATTATATTTATTTAGGACCTAATTGTAAGATTGCAGGAACAACACAAATTGATATTCTTTATGATATCACTCCTTGGTTTACACCAGATAGTTGGCATTGTATTACTTTTTCCAGAAAGGATGATTATTTTTATTGGTATTTTGGGGAACATCTACTTGGTCCACTAGAGAAAGAAATCACCATACCTGATTTAACTCCCAGTTCTTCTTGGCAACTCACTTTATTTCTTGGTGGAAGTTCTTCTAGTGTTTTTGGATATAATACAAATCACCCTTCTCGTAATTATGATGCTTTTAGATTTTCAATAGGAACTTCCCGTGGAACAGAAACATCTATTTCTATTCCAACAGAAGAAGTTATAAGAGAATATGAAATATTTCCTGAAACAGATATTCAGATATCTTCAATTTTTAGTGGTATAAGTAGTAATTTTGTATTGACCCAAGAACTTGCTTTTGAAAAAATATATTTAGAATTTGCTTTTTCAATGAGTGATCATATTGATTACTCCATACACTATGAAATAGTAAAAAATATATTAGATGATATATCCACATATTTTGAAATATATCCATGGAATACTTATAATTTTAATAATATATCTTTAATTTTTAATGTTACTAATGGTGATGATAATTCCGACGATATTTCAATAAAGTGGATTGTTATAAAATCACCACAAACACGTATGACCTATATATTCCAAAAATTATATTGTACTATGTCAGAATTGGAACCTGTAGTGAATGATTGTGTAATTCTTGATTGGAATGTCAATCCTAATCAAATTTGGTATATTGCTTTAATAGGTGAAGATGAATATGAAGATATGCAAGTTTTTTTATATGAAACACTTGTTGATATGTATGCAGGAACAAATGCTGTAGCTTCGGGAACCGTCAATTCTGAAACGTTCCAAGTAGTTTTAACAGATAGTCTTGATGTTGAAATGGATTACTATTACGATGATTATTCAGTCCATCTAACAGTTACGGGAATATTGTATGGGCCTGTTGTTAGATATTTTAAAATAAAACCATTAACCGATATTTCGGAAATAAATCATTCAATTTATAATAATTCTCTTATTACTCTTTCAAGAGGAGAAGCTGAATTAGATTTACATACATATGCTATTTTAGGAAGAGAACTTGTGCTTGGTATTCATGTTCCTGAATTAGAATGTGGTAATATAGTTGAATTAGATTCTACCAGAAGAAATAAAATTGAAAATAGTCAAGTTTTATCACAAACAATAGTGGGTACTCAGAGTGATGATGGAGAATCTTCTTTAATAACAACAATCAATGTAGTTAATTATGTGGAGTTACTCCGACAATGATCTTATTAAATAAGAAAAAACCAGATAATTTATTAAGGGGAAAAATTACAGCAATAGATAAAACTACAGGCAGAATTTCTGTTTTTTTGAAAAATGGATTATATTCTGTAGCAATATATTTAGGTGATTTAGATGAATTACAAGTAGGTACTAATGTATTATTAGGTAGAGTAGATGATCAATATATTATTATTAACCGAGTGCAAAATGTACCAAGACTTTGTGGAAGTTTTACAAAGTCAAAACCATTAACGGTTCCTTGGGAAGATTGGATTGGTGGTTCTTACCCAAAAATAGGATGGTCTTTGTGGAATAATAGGTCCTTGCCAGATGTTTGGAAAAATGGACCATATCCAGAAATGTATCCATGGGTAACAGCAGGAGGAGATACAGGGCATGTGCTAGATTCCTGTATCTTATCTATTAGTGATTCTTATTTACGTTACAGACAAACTACTTCCTCTGATAAATATGTTTATTTTCAAACAGACTGCTTTATAAATATAACTGGAAAATCTTTATTTTTAAAATATAATTTGGAAACACTTTTTAGTTATGGTTCTTCTTATTCTGTGTATCTTACTGGTAATGATGCTACATATAAAAGTTTTTGGTTAGCTCTTGGTACTGATCATTCAATAGGATTAAGCGAATCCTCTTGGAAAGAAACGATTGTTGGTGAACAATGGGAAAGATTAGCTCCTGGAGCATTATCACCAAATGTCATTAATGATGGATTAATAAGCATTCCTTTACCTATTGGTATAGGAAATATTGTTAATTTAGCATTAGAAATTAGCATTAAAAATACCGTAAGTTGTAGTTTTGATATTGATTTTATAGATTTTAAATAATTCTTGCAAAGTTCCAAAAAGTTTGTTATACACAATGTAAGGTTACTCCAACTCACACTTAGAAGCACATAATTTGTTTCACAGATTTAGGAGGTTCTTTAAATGAATATGTCAAAATTTCTTCAGGCAGCAGATCCAATCTACAAAAATCCTATTTGGGCATTTCCCATAACAGCTACAGACCGAATAAGTCTGACAGCAAATGAAGCCAAACTGTATACAATCCCTACAAATTCAGAAATTATCTTGATTTCTTCTCCAAAAGAAGTTTATGTTTTATTTGGAGATGAAACAGTAGTTTCAGATATTCCCGACGAATATGATCCTGACATTCTTAATGGTTCTTCTCCCATGTATTGTCCAGGAATGATTTGTGGAGTTTCTTTCACAGGATATACTCATCTATCTGTAATCAGTGAAATTTCTACTATTGTTTATATTCAAAGATGGAGTAGGAGGTAATTATGAAAACTCCGTATAGAAATGAGCCTTCTACTAAACCGATAAATCCAGAAGAAATTTTAAAAATGCCAGCAGCATTAGATTCATCCGATGCTGATAAAATTATTGTTTTACAAAATGGTATTGTAAAATACGTTTCTTTGGATGTAGTTAAAAATTACATTAACAATGTTGATCTTCTAAATAAACTAGATGGTGATACAGCCCCTACAAATACAGATGATTCTTCTCAAGGTTATTCTGTAGGTTCTTTCTGGATTGACATTGTTTCTTCTCCTAAAGAAGCTTACCGATGTGTTGATTCTACAGTAGATTCAGCAATTTGGTTGAATACTACTCTGGAGATTAACGAATTAGGAACAGCCGCCTTATTAGATATAGCAACTCCCACGGCTGAAAATGATATTCTTGTTGGATCACCTTCCCCATTCGGAACATGGGTCAAAAAGACGCTGGTTGAATTTAAGACTATTCTTGGTCTTTTCTTGTCACAGACTTCTGAGTCTATTGGATTCACTATTTCTGGAGGCACAACCAGTAAGACTTTGACTGTTCCTCTTGATGCCTCTGTCTCGGGAACGAATACCGGCGATCAAGATTTATCAGGATTACTTACCAAGCAGATGGTCGAAAACGATCCTCTTCTTCTTGATGCTGCACTTTCTGCCGATGGAAAATATTCTGGAATAGTCGAAGCGGGAACAATCGGTACGGCAGCACTTGCTTTTGGTGAGTCTGTTTATCTAGCATCAACTGGTAAATGGGAAAAAACAAAAGCAGATGCAGCGGCTACTGCGACAGGGAAACTTGGTATGTGTGTACTCGCCGGGGCAAGTAATGAACCAACTACAATTTTGCTTTTCGGAAAGATCAGAGCCGATGCCCAATTTCCTTCTTTCACTGTTGGAGCACCTGTTTATCTCAGTGCTGCAATGGCAGGCGTTCTTACTTCCACAGCCCCAACAGGAACGACTGATTTTGTCGTGCGCTGTGTAGGTTACGCAAATACGGCAGATGAGCTTTTCTGGAATCCTTCAAATGATTATATCACTTTAGCATAGCAGGAGTTAAAATATGTACTTTAAAATAGTTGGTTATGGTGACGAGAAATATACCGACATCGGAATGATAGAAGCAACGGCCTCGTATTATCTGGAAGAAGGTGATGAAGGTTATGCTAAGTATTTTACAGAGTTTCCTTCTGGTGGTCCTTTCCGTAATCATTCCATTCGGTTTGAATCTGACGTCACTAATGAGGAGATTTCTGTGGCTTTTGAAAATGACTCCAAAGAAATCCAAGATGCTTACCTTGACGATGATATTTATCGACTAAAGAATGACCCCAACGATGAAGATGCTTATTTGCTACGAAAAGAACAGTACGATAATATTAGAGCAATACCTGTCGAGGAACAGACTGCTGACATGAAGCAGATGTTAGCCAAAGTAACGGAAGCACAAGAAAAGTTGTTGTCTCTCAGAGGTGAATAATGGATTACGATTTTATTACTACTTGTAACTGGACTTCTACTGGCACTTTTACATTACAAGCCTATCGTGGAAGTACGACCAGTGTAGTTACTTCTTACAGCCTGTTTTACCGAAAAAAAGGTGCTGCTGACTGGATTGAAACAACAAACGGGCAAGTTATAATTGATTCTACTGGTGAGTGGGAGATTGCAAATGATTGGAACAAGTCTGGAGATGATGTTTTAACTCACTCGTATTACGGAATTACTGCGATCAACTCTTGCACGGACGTTTATTTCGACGAAGATGCTCTTGGTGCGACTGTCGGAGATTATTTCCTTTATAATTGTTGGACCAGTTGCACAAACCTAGCCTCCATGCCGGTTGGGTTTAATTTGCCTTCAGGAATAACGACTGTCGGAGATGGTTTCCTTGCTTTTTGTTGGCGCAATTGCTCAAGTTTAACCTCCATGCCGGTTGGGTTTAATTTGCCTTCAGGAATAACGACTGTCGGAGCTAATTTCCTTGCTTATTGTTGGTACGATTGCACAAAGCTAGCTTCCATGCCAGTAGGGTTTAATCTACCCTCTGAAATAACGACTGTCGGAGATTATTTCCTTGCTTTTTGTTGGCGCAATTGCACAAGCTTAGCTTCCATGCCAGTAGGGTTTAATCTACCCTCTGAAATAACGACTGTCGGAGATTATTTCCTTGCTTATTGTTGGTACGATTGCACAAAGCTAGCTTCCATGCCAGTGGGTTTTAATATACCTTCAGGAATAACATCTGTTGGAGCTAATTTCCTTTATAATTGTTGGCCCAATTGCACAAGCTTAGCTTCCATGCCAGTAGGGTTTAATCTACCCTCTGAAATAACGACTGTCGGAGATAATTTTCTTCGTTATTGTTGGTACAATTGCTCAAACCTATCCTCTATGCCGGTTGGGTTTAATTTACCTTCTGGAATAACCACTGCTAAAAATTATTTCCTTGCTTATTGTTGGTACGATTGCACAAAGCTAGCTTCCATGCCGGTTGGGTTTAATTTGCCTTCAGGAATAACGACTGTCGGAGCTAATTTCCTTTATGATTGTTGGTACAATTGCACAAATCTAAAAGCGGACGGCTATACCGAAAATATAACTTTTGAGTTCAACGCCACAAATGTATTCGCAGGAACGTGCCCACTAGAACCGGACTCTGTTACAGCAAGCGAGGAGACCCCTGTTAATGTCGCTGTTAACAGACAACTTGATATTGTACTTACAGGAACAATAACAGAATCAGTCCAGGAAGATGCTATTGTATCTGGTGGAAAAACTATCATCCTTACCATAGTTGGTGATACATGGGTGGCAGATGATGGCACTTTTGCAGCAGTACGACAATCTATTATTGATGGTATTGATTCTGCTCAAGCAGAGGTTACTGGGTGGGATGCAGAAGTCAAAGCAAAACAGAGTGTTAATGGAGTGGTTAGAACAAGTGATACGATAGTCACTATTACTTTAGATGCTCAGACTGCTTATGATATCACTGCAAATGAAACAATCACGGCTACCATTCCGGCAGCAGCATTGGTAAAAAATACACCAATCATAGCAACTCCGACTTTTGTAATTACCAATATAGCATTAGGACCAGTAAACCTCAAGACCTGGAATGGGATACCAAAAGCCAGCATCAAGACGATTAACGGAGTAGTGATTGCAGGGATTAAATCTTGTAGTGGAATAGTTTAGTCTTAAAATTTCGAGTTCGGCCAATTAAAATAGAGAAGGAGATATAGCTGAAATGACACCGTGTCCACAAGATTTTGTTTTTGGGAATATAATTTTTAATGCAGGAATTGTTGGGGTTTCTTTTTCGGTATCTGTATATTTTATAAAGAAGTGGATGAACGATGTAAACACAACCGCAGCAAGTAATAAAAAAGAAGCGTTAGATAGAGACCAATTCTTAGCAAATTCCTTGAAGGAAGATAGAGAAAGTTTGACTAAGGAATTAAGAGAGTATAGGGAAAATTTGAATGTCGGATTAAATAAAATCTATGATCAAATGAGAATAGCAAATGGTCGAACCAGTAAAAATGAAGTTGGAATAGCTGAAGTAAAAAGTGATGTAAAAAATGTGAATGGTAAGATTGATTCTATTGACGAAAGAATTGGTAAGATTGAAGACCATACTTTTTATGCAAAGTGATAAATATTTCTGATAATTTTTTATGTACAGTTACAGGAAAGGTTTGTAGATGTAAAAACTGTTACAAAAAAGGTTATTGTCCAAAAATGTTGTCTAATATCATACTTCCATGGTGTCAATATTTTAAATGTAAGGATATAAAATGCGAAAACTTTTCATCATACTGTTCCTTTTAATCACTTCAAATGTCTTTGCAGCAGATTTTAATAAGGTATGGATAAATACTATCTTGCCACATGAAGGTGGTTATAGCAATAATATTCATGACCCTGGTAATTGGACTGGTGGAAAAGAAGGGAAAGGTAGATTCTTAGGAACAAAATATGGAATCGCAGCTTCTGTTTGGGGAACTACTTTACTTAAACGAGGAATTATTATAAAACATCTCACAAAGAATCAGGCCCGAGATTTATTCCAAGAAAAATATTGGGATAATTACTATCTAGGTAATTTGAAGTCCCAAGGAATTGCTGAAGAAATTTGTGATGAAATTGTAAATGTTGGAGGGGGCCAAACAAGTATTCTTATAGATAGAGTTTTTAGGGAAATTGAATGGAGTAAAAGTAAATATCAACCATATAAAATAGATGTACCAACAAATTTTAAACCAGAAACAATAGAATGGATAAATCAATACACCGAAGATAGAGCAAATCGGATTTCTTTTTATAATTCGCTGAGAATGAAAAGGTTAAAATTCTATATTGCCCTTGTTCATCAAAAACCAGCAATGAGACAATTTTTTCAAGCATGGGCAGAAAGGACTTGTGATTAGTATGGTTAGTTCACTTTTAACAAAATTTTCATTATACATAATTTTTAGTTTGTTATTCGTTATTTTGATCGTATTAGGTTATGCAGAATTTAAGTATTACCAAGTAGAAAATAGAAATAAGATCATTGCAGTAAAAGAAGTAGAACTCTTGGAAAAGAGCAAAGAGATTGCGGTAAAAGATACTTTAATTTCTAACTATCAACAGAATGAGCTTTTAGCAACAGCACACAACAACCGAGTTGCTGTTATTGAGAAAAGAACCGCAGACATTCAAAAGAAAATTAATAGCATTAAAAAAGATGAGGAATTAACCGATGAAGAAAAAGATGTTGTTAATGATATTGTTAATAGGTTTAATAGCCTGTGGGAAACAAGTAGTAATCCCGGTGAAAGTAGAAAGAATTTGTCCGGAAGTGAGATGCAAAATTCAACCTCACCCCCAGACTAAAAAAGGATTAATTAATTTGTGTAATGAATTAGAAAATTGCTGTGAAGAATTACAAAGTGCCATTGATTGTTATAAATCAAAATGATTCCCCACTTTCATCCTTATCAGCGGTAAGCAGAGCAATTTCCGCTTGCAACCGCTGTAATTCATTAATAATCCTCATCATGTCACCACTTTTCAGCGTAACAACGATGTAAGTTGCTGCCTCTTTCACAATAAAATCTAGCAGTTCTTCAAGGGTCATTTCGTTTCCTCTGTGTAGTCGTTGAACTGGATCACGCCAATTTGAGTTATTGGTTTTTTTTTATCTAATCCTCCTTCTCTCTATCCTCAAACATTTGTTCTTCTTCCTCCATTTCACAGATCAGACATTGATCGGCCTGATCTCCATAACAATCCTTCCTTTCCGGAAAGTTTGCTCCGTATATTATACAGTATGGCATTTAACACTCCCTCCTAATCTATCCCGATACCACAAACTCCGCGCATAGCAGTTTTTCTCTTTCATCAAATTCTCCTCACTTAAAAGTCGTTTCTAAGCAACAAAGTCCTAATCCCGTAGCCCCTAGCAATCCAAGCAAGGATACCCAACTAAAACCACACAACCTATAGTTGTAGTACCCGAGGAAAGCACCTTCAAAAATAAGAACTAATCTACAACCCCATATAAACATTTATACCCTCCTTCCTCCTTTAAGTTTGGCGGGGGAGGTTTGGCAACAGCCCCCGCCATTCTTACTACCCAACATATTTCCGCTGCTCTGATGACCGGCAGGCGAACCGGGGGTGACGGCAATTCGGGAGCAGCTTGAAAGGAGGTAAGCCCCCAGCCTGGCGTCATTACTTACCCTCCGCTTCTAAAATCTCGTATTCACTGTCTCCACCAATAAATCGTGCGCGTATCTCCTTGATATTCTCCACTTTACAAAAATCAGGCTGCAATCCATAATCATCAGCCCACTGATTGATAGTATTAGTAAGGCGACTAAGAAGATCAACTTCTTGTTCTTTGGTTACATTTTTAAGATAGCCCTCTGAAGAGTCGCCAGCCTGATCATATGCGTCGTCCAGCATTGCGCAAACGCCGCTATACCCAAAATCCCCAGCTTTGCACTGGATAGCGTCTCCCTCGTATACAGTAACAACATCTCCGACTGATACTGACTGAAGATCAAACGCTTCGATAATTGCATCACATAATTCGCTGAAAATAAAATCTTCGTTGTTAATGCTGTAACATTTTCTAACCATTGTTATTCTCCTTAAATCCTTAAAAAACAATATTTGTTATATGTTAAGACTATCAACCCCCCCCCTTTTTAGCGTTCAGTAAGCATTTATCCTCTTCTTTCTCTTTAATCCGTAGAGTTTAAACCACTTCCAATCTAAACACACCCAACCACCATGTCACATAAATTTAAATGGCAGCCAACCATAAATGGCAAGATATATCCACCCACACTTTTTATAGTGACAATAAATTCCCATTTTGTTCCTTCTTTTTCATTTAGTAGTTTCTTATTTCTAATCATTTAGATATCATCAAAAAGAATTGGAATTTTTC
>Ga0172381_10004789_pt1 | contig 13896 bp, 19 predicted proteins | sample Leawel6488metaG_FD_119754 | JGI IMG/M metagenome (GOLD analysis project Ga0172381, IMG submission 119754) | Leachate microbial communities from a municipal landfill in Southern Ontario, Canada - Leachate well 64-88 metaG | ecosystem: Engineered > Solid waste > Landfill > Unclassified | place... | reverse complement strand
TTTTAATTCCCGATGCCAATGGTGCAAATATCATTTGGGAAGCCTACACAAAGGCCATAAGCAGGGGCGAGTTCAATGACGTCCATTTAGCGAAGGCTTCGGATAGGTACAACTTTTTAATCCCGAAAAAGGGGTTTTATTTCTATCAGGAAGGGTATAACGAGGGGTGTACAAGATTTAATTACTAAACTTATGATTTACGAAAACATCAAAGGTTGGTTTAACTACGAAGGGTTCTACGATGCGATGATAGAACGCTTTGATAACGCTAATTTCGTTGAGATAGGTGCGTGGAAAGGCAAATCCGCTTGTTATATGGGCGAAAGATTAAGGGACACGGGCAAGAATATACGATATACAGTTGTGGACAATTTCAAAGGAAGTCCGGAGGAAATTCACAAGCGAGATCCGGAAATCATTAATGGAACTCTTTACCATACTTTCCTAAATAACATTAGTCCGCTAAAAGACTATATCAAGGTAATAAAAGGAAATAGCGAGATTATATACGGATTATTTGATGATAATAGTATTGACTTTCTTTTTATAGACGGAAATCACGAATACGAAGCAGTCAAACAAGATATTTCCCTATGGTTGCCAAAAGTCAAAAAAGGCGGAGTTATTTCGGGACACGATTACGATTTGGAGAGCGTAAAAAGGGCAGTTGATGAGATATTTCCCGACCGAAAGATATGGAATAAAAGTAATGTTTGGTATAAAGAGATGTAAGAGCAAAGGAGGGTAAAATGGGAGGAAGGAAAATAATAGATAAAAAAGCAGGTATAGAATTAACAGAGCAACAAAGAAGGTTCTGTAAATACTATGTGAGATGCTTGAATGGGTCAGAGGCTTATAAGTTGGCTTATGAGTTAGATAGTGAGAATGAGAATGCAAGAATAATGGCCTCTAACCTCTTAACAAAAGTTAACATAATAGACTACATCGATTATCTTCGCTCTGATATAGAGGAAGCCTTAGACCTTTCAAAGCTGAAGGTTGTTGCAGAGCATCAGAAAATGGCATTTAGTTCGATTGCAAAACTTCACAACACTTGGATAACCCGAAAGGAATTTGAGCTACTAACCGAAGAAGAAAAAGCCTGTATTCAAGAGATAAGCACAAAGACACAAACCCTGTATTCCGACAAAGAAGCGATAGGGGAAGAAGTTTGGGTTAAAATCAAGCTATACGACAAACAAAAGAGTTTAGAGAGCATTTCTAAGATGCTCGGATATGACGCACCAACTAAGATTTCATTAACCAATGATGAGCTAAAACCGAAAGAGGAATTTTTGTCTAAATTATCAAAGGTCAAAAAAGATGAATGACCTTACGGAAAAGTACATCAATGAAACCGAGGTAAATCCTAATTTGGCTTTCCTAATTAACGAGTGGGATAAATGGAGGATATTAGCACTTCAGGGAGGCACCCGTTGCTTTACGGGCGAAACGCTTGTCTTAACCGAATCCGGCTATAAACCAATTGAGGATATAATCAAAGGGGAATATGTATATAGCGTTAATGGCAATGATTGCAAACTAAAGAAAGTTGTTAATAAATATTCTTACGAGGGGGTACAATATAAGCATAATTTAATTACATTTGTATTTGATAATTATAGAATACAATGTACTTATGAACACAAATTTAGAATTAATGGAAAATGGATTAAAGCCATTGACATTGCCGACAGAAGAATGGAAGATATTAAGCAATCGCTATGCAATATCGACAATGGGCAGATTAGCGACATTCGGGAAATATGCAGCAAAGACAAACAAGACCCCCGAAATTATGCATCCAGCACTCGATGCAACCGGATACCTAAGAACAATGATGAGCGGAAAAACAATCAAAATTCACAGAGTTGTAGCGGAGGCGTTTATTCCGAACCCTCAACAGAAAAAAACGGTCAATCATTTGAATGGGATAAAATCGGACAATCGAGTGGAGAATTTGGAGTGGGCAACACATCGAGAGAATTTAGACCACGCTGTAAAAATGGGATTTGTAGCGAGAAACAACGGGGAGGGCAATGGCAACAGCAAGATAACGGAAGAAGTTGCGAGGGCGATAAAAGCGGAACCGAACACACCGAGAAAGGAATTAGCAGAAAGGTATGGGGTAAAAGTATCGCTAATAAAAGACATCCGGAGTTTACGGACTTGGTTTTGGCTGAAATAAGGGATATTCAAAAATCAGAATATAATGGCATTGTTTATGATTTAGAAGTTGAGGATTTCCATACTTATTTAGTTACGGAGAATAATATTGTTTCTCACAATAGCGGCAAAACCTTTTCTATTGTGGATTTCGTTATTTACATCATTGAAGAATACAAGGGGCTTACTATTTCCATAACACGGGAAACACTACCGAGTCTAAAGGCTACCGTGCTAAGAGACTTTAAAGAGGAAATGACCCGATTAAATCAATGGTCGGATTTGAATTTTAACAAAACAGAATTAGAATATAGGCACAACGGAAACCTTATTGAGTTTTTCTCTATTGATGACGAGCAAAAAGTAAGGGGAAGGAAAAGGCAAATATTGATTTGTAACGAAGTAAATGAGATTCCAAAAGACCGAATGCTGCAATTGATGCTCCGGACCGAAGGGATAGTGATAATGGACTATAATCCTTCAATGGTAGATTCTTATATCTACGATATGTTAGAGAGGAATGATTGTGCAATGATTGTAACGACATATCAAAACAATCCATTTTTAAGTCCCGAGATAGTTGCTGAGATTGAGAGGCTGAAAGAGACAGATGAAAACCTTTGGAAGATTTACGGCTGCGGAATAAAAGGAGAGGACAGAGCCGGTACGATTTACACCCGTTGGGTACGGACTGAAATAATGCCTACCGACTTGCCAACTTGGTACGGAACTGACTTTGGGTTTGTTTCAGACCCTTGCGCAATAGTTAGAATATCATACTCAGCAAAAGAAAGAACTATTTGGCTCAAAGAAGTGGCCTATGAAAAAGGATTAATGAACTCGGATATTGCTAAGATAATAAAACAAGACATCCGGGAAAAGGAAACTGAGATTTACAAAGATGAGAATTTACATATCTATACAAAAAATAATCTGATTTGGGTAAGCGGAAATTCTTTAACTTGGGAAGATTACGAAAAAGATATGACTTTTGGATTGTTCCTAAACGAAGCGCTTTTAACCTATATCCAAAGAGAATTGAATAAAATCAAAAATTATCTATTTGAGGTTTATTGCGATTCGGCCGAGCCTAAGAGTATTCAAGAGTTACGAATGTATGGTATTTCGTCTTATCCTTGCATTAAAGGCGCTGGGAGTATCGGTAGCCAGATATTCTTTCTTTACAACTTTAGGATTCTTTATTCAGGAGAGAATATCGATAACGAGAGGAAAAAGTATAAGTGGAAAGAAAAACCGAAAGAGCGCAGAATTGAAGAGGGTTTGGATAATGTACCGATAGATGCGTTCAATCACATCTTAGACGCTGCGAGGTATGGAATTTTTACCCATTTAACCCGAATAGGAATATAGCTTTAAAAATAAATTGCATCCATTCCAAAAGCCAATAAGAAGGCGATAATATTATTATTATTGCAAAAAATAGGCAAGATGGATATGTTCAATAAGAAAAAGGTCAGCGAGCTTCAGGGGAAAATCGAGACTTTGACCGAAGAGACAAAGCAGATAGAGGGGTTAAAAGCCGAGATACTACAAGTCAAAGGCTATTTCGGGGGTGATAATACCAATAACGAGTATTTAAAAGACTTGACAAAGTACATTCAGAACGGGGTGGCTTTGCTGGATTTTTCAACCGTAGACCGAAAGAAGTTAGTTGATTACTACAAGTCAAACGCAATTGTTCGGGGAATAGTAGGAACAACCATCGGAAATGCCATATCTGAATTGGCGGATTATATTGAGGTACAGGGAAAAGATAATAAGGTTATCGAAAACCATTGGGCTGAAAAAGTCTTAAATAAGCCCAACGACCTATATAACAAACGAAAATTTATCAAAGGTTGGGCGATCAATCGAATGCTCACGGGAGATGCGTTTGTTTACGGATTAGAAGGAAAGGCACTAAGCAAGGGGCAATTTACGGAGCTTTATTTGTTACCCAGCCAAGATGTAACCATAAACATTGGTGGCTTAACCCAACCTATTAAGGGCTATTCTTTGCCAAATACCTACTCTTTGACGGCCACGCTTTCCCCTAAGAATGTGATGTTTTCAAGAGAATATAACACCGAATCAAATACTTTTCACGGCCTTTCTCCTTTGCAATCGGCTGCAAATATCATTCAGTTGCTTGAAAAAGGAGACCAAAGGCAAAATGCTGCCCTCTCAAACGGTGGAGTGAATAATATTATAACACCAAAAGCAGACCAATTTGGGGGCGTTACTCAGGTGCAAGGGGAAAATTTAAAGCAAGAAATGAACGACAGGCATAAGGGTAACTACAATTCTTTTGTTCCTTACGCATTAGAGGTTCACAAAGTAGGAGACACCCCTGCGGACTTGGCTCTATTAGAAACATCAAAATATGCTATTAATGCACTTTGTTTTGTTTACGGCATTTCGGTAGATTCATTTTTAGCCCAGGCTAAATACGAAAACGCCAAAGAAGCGAAAAAAGCGGTTTACGAACAGGCGGCCATTCCGCTTATGAATGAGTTTTTGGAGGACTATACTGCATTTTGCAAGTTGGAAGATGGTGTTAAATTTGTCTTAAACACCGATAAGATAGAAATTCTCAAAGCAGCACCGACCGAAGTAATGGCTATTTTGACCGCTATGGGTGCATCTATCAATGAAAAGAGGGAATATATGGGCTACGAGAAAAGAAGTGAACCTTATTGCGATTTACCGGCTATTCCGCTTGGTATTTCTTTGGGCGATCCAAATGCGTTTGATGTGAGCGAAAATCAACCACAATAAAAAAATATTATGGATATAAAAACAATGTATTCCCAAGTAGTCGAAATGACCGACGAAGAAAAAATAAAAATGTATTCTAAATTTTCAAAAGCAGAGCTAATAAAAATGCTTATTGAGTCAAATAAGTTTGTTGAAATTTTAAGCAAAAATCAAATATCGCAATTTTCTTTTACCGGAACAATTCCAAAATGCGCTCATAATTGGTTTCCACTTCCAAGCCCAAATACAGCGATAAGTAGATGGCAGTGCCTTAAATGCGGAGAAATAAAAGAGAGTTCGGGTTCGGATTGTTTTACAAGCACGAAGATAAATGAGCCTTAAACTTTCAATGAGCGTACTAATCGCAGACACGGCCGAAGATTTAAGGGCGGCTATCATTCTAAAATTACACCTGCTTTGTTTGGGAAATTTGGAATATCTGCATATAGCCAAAGAAGAATCAAAAGGAAATAAGTTTTTTACAATCATAAGTTATGCGTAAATGAATATGACTATTGAGGAATATGAGAAGTATGAGGTTTATAGGCGAAGGGAAAATTTGCTTGGAAATCCTTTTATTTCAGAGTGCGAAGCAGACATTACAGAGATAGATAAGTTTTTAAAGATAGCAGATAATTACTTGAATATGGTAAAGTATGCGTATAACTAACCAACAACGCCAAGTGGCCAAATGTCTAAGGCTTCAATCATTGAGGATTGGGAGAACCTACGCACCTAAATTGGCAGCAGCAAGGCGTAAAGAGTTGGCAAGGGTTTTGGGATTGGCAGATAGTTATTCTCCTAAAGATTGGCCGGAAAAACTCCCCGCAAAGATTAACGAAAAGTACTTAAAGAGTTGGTACGAAAATATGTTTATCGGGGTGGGTATGCCCGTAGCCCGTACAACAGTCAATAACTTTCTTTCACGCAAAGCAGATTCTCCGGCTCCTGATATGTGGCACGAAGCCTTAAACGGGTGGATAAACAAGAACGCAGGAAGGAAAGTAAAGATAATCGAAAAGGGTTTTAAGGATTGGTTTACGGGTGCCTTAAAAGAAGCGATAAAAGACCAAACTATGAGCATCGAGCAACTCACACAACAACTTTCAGGCAACATAATGAATGTCTACGAGGGTGTGCAAGAGTGGGAAATACGGCGGATAGTGCAGACCGAAAGTCTTACGGCTCTAAGTGTGGCGCAGGACGAGAGCATAAAAGCATTGGGCATTCCTTATACTAAAACTTGGGTAATTTCGGGGAATAACACCCGCCCCGCACACGCAGAAATGGACGGGGTTACAGTTGATGAAGACGAAGCCTTTGAAGTTGATGGGGAGCAAATGATGTACCCGCGCGATGATTCAATGGGAGCAAGTGCGGGGAATATTATCAATTGTGCCTGTACTGTGTTTATGAGCCCAAAATAGGCTGTTTTCCCCATTGCTCGGCCATTGCCCTTGCTATGCCCGGAAATGTTTTACTCCTGATAGTGCTTCTTTCTGCCTTTGTTTTTGCGTTTAAAAATGCTTCATAAAACCACATAGGTTGCCTTTTTAATTTACCAGTTTTCCCGTCTTTCCATTCAAACATTTCTCCCTTGTCTTTCGTATGAGTTATGTGTGAATCGAATAAATTAATATCTTCATTATGATATAAAGGAGGTAGGTTTTTGAGCCATAGACAAGTAGTTTTTTGAAATGGGTCGCCAAAAAAATACGGCTGAATTATTTGCGAAGGGGATTTGTATATTTTACTCATTATTCCAATTGGGTTTTCGATGGCAATTTTTTCTATCGGAGCATTTACCATTTCCATAAAAAAATCAATACCTTGTTTTTGTCGGCCGTCCTTTCTTTTTTCCTCAAACCAAGCTGCTCCGGAAACTGCCAAATGAGTACAAGGAGGGAAAGCGATCATCATATCCCAATGCTCTCTGATTATTACTTTTAATACATCTTCTTTTATGTGCCATTCCGGGTGGCCTCCTGAGCAATCTAAAATATCGCAAGAATATGCTTCGTGTCCTAATTCCCGAAAGGCTTTGCATACGGCTTGGCTTTCTTCACAGGCGATTAATACTTTCATTTTTTTAGTTTTTAAAGTTATATCAAATATAAAAACAAATTTCTAATATTCAAAATAGCTTTAAAAATAAATTGTATTGCTTGAAAAAGCCGAAAAGGAAAGGTTAAAACAAATATATTTAGGCAAAATTTAGAGATATGGAATATAAAGCGCAGATATTTGAGGCGAAGGCAGTACCCGACGGCAAGAATTTGTTTGTTGAGGGCTATGCGGCAGTATTTGGAAACGAGGATAGTTACAATGACATAATTGTAGCGGGTGCGTTTACGAAGACGATTGCAGGGAAAGAGGGCAAGAGAATAAAGCTCTGTTTGCAGCACGATATGGAAGACATAGTCGGCAAGATAGTGGAGCTGAAGGAAGATGAAAAAGGATTGTGGTTTAAGGCTAAAATCTCCAATACCACAATGGGCAAAGACTTGTCTATTCTAATTGAAGATGATGCTATAAATGAAATATCAATCGGGTATCAGTCTATTGTTTGGGAGGTGGACGAAGTGAGGAATGTACGACTATTGAAAGAGGTTAAATTATATGAAATTTCTTTTGTTTCGAGGGCAGCTAATCAGTTAGCGACCATACAAGCGACAGAGATAAAAGAGGAAAAGCAGACCCCAAAAGAACCCGATTACGAGAATATGCCAAACGATGACCTTATACGAATGAGGCAAAAAATAAACACAGAAATAACAAAAAGAACATTAAAAAAGATTTGAGCGATGGACGAAATTGAAAAGAAAGCTGAAGAAATCAGGGCTGAGATTGAGGGGGCGAAAGCCGGTGCAACCGAAGCAAAAGCAAAAGCCGAATCCGTTGAGGTAAAAATGACGGAAATTGAAGCAGGGTTTAGTGTAAAAGCTACCGATTTGAAGAAAGAGATTGACCAATTAAACGAGGGGATAAACGACCTTAACAAAAAAATGGCAGAGGGAAAGATGGAAACAAAAGGAACATTTATTGACGCACTGGCAGCAGTGTATGAAGGTGCTGAATTTAAGGCACAATTAAAAGAGGTTTTGGAGAAAAAGAGGTCAGCAACAGAGACATTTGAAGTAAAAGATGACCCTTCAAGCGTAATCACTTCGGGTGCGACTAATCCGGTTGCAAGAACTTACGGCGGTGGAATTTCAGGGGCACTGTATGAGCCTAACAAGTTTATCGCTGCTATGAATGTTATTCCGGTTCCTGCCGATAAGAACAGGGCTATGTGGTTTGACGGCGTGTATTATGACAATGCCGGTTATATGACAGAACTTACTGCAATCACAACCGGTGATGGCGCGACTATCGAGGAAAAATACAGAGAACTTGCCAAAGTAGGTGCAAGACTTCCTTTCTCAAAAGAAGCTGCTACCGAAATGAGTTACTTTGTGAATTGGGCAAGAACCAAGGGTATTGAATCGGTACTTTCGAAGATTGACGAACTGATTTATGCGGGTGTTGGTGCTGATGGTGGAGCATATACCAAAAATGTATATGGTCTGAAATCACAGGGAGCTACAGCATTTAACGCTACGACTGCCGATATGGCAGCTTCCGTACAGGATGCAAACCTTGCTGACCTTATCCTCGCTGCCGCTAACCAAGTGAAGATACAGGGCAAAGGAATGTTTATACCGGATATGTGCTTCTTGTATCCTTCGGCAGTAGCTAAACTTCGTGCCTTAAAGAACAAACAAGCCGACTATATTAATATGCTTCCTGATGGTAGCCTTTTGGTTCACGGGATTCAGATAATCGAGAGTGCAAAGGTAGGCTCTACTGAAATGCTTTTGGTAACTTCTAAAACGCTCCAATTACACCAAATGGGTGGACTGGAAACCGAAGTTGAGAGAGTAGCTTCAACAGATTCGTATGTTATGTATCTCCGTTGGAAAGGGCAGGTAGTTGTTCCGACAACTGATAAACTTGCAAACATATTTGTAGCTAACACTACAACTTCTATTGCAGCTATTTCAGCCGGTGCATCTACTATAAATGTTGAGGTTAAAAATACTTCTGAGAATCCGGTTTATGGTTACGCAGTACCGACTACAACTACAACCACCACTACTACAACTACTACTGCTGGTTAGTAATGAAGAAAACTGAAAAGAAGGCCGAAACTCCGCTTTATGAAAATAAGGCGGAGATGGTGCCGATAGAAAACAAAGCCCCTAAAGTTGGGGTGGAGGTAATAAAGGCTTACGACGGGATAGAAGTAGGCACGATCATAACGAATCCCGATGCGAACTTTTTAAAGTATATGACTGAAAACGGATATTGGAAATGAGAATAGAAAGAACGAGCAGAACGGGAGCAATCGCGACGATAGCCGAAATGAAGGCATTCGGGAACATTACTACAACGACAGAAGACACGCAACTACAAAGAATATTAAATGCAGCTCTTACGAAGGTTGAAGATGTTTCCAATGTCTCATTGGGTGTTAATACGCTAAAGCTCTATTCTGAACGCCTTTCGACTTATGAGCCATTATTCTTACTTCCGGTTACTTCGGTTACCTCTGTTTTGGATTACGATTTAGGCACGGCGGTAACTTACGCTTTGAGCAACGACAAAACCAAAGTAACATTTGGATCCGAATATCAAGTTGTGATTACTTATGTTACGGCAGCTTCGACTAATGAGGAACTGAAACAAATAGTCTTAGAATTGGCTTGTGCTATTTATGACGGGCAAGACAAGGCGATTATTGAGGAAATTTTGCAAAAGATACCACGATGATACGAGGACGAAACTATAAACATTCAGTAGAGCTATTCAAGGCGGTACAGGTATTAGATTCATACTCTATGCCTGTTACTTCCTTTGTTTCTTTGGGCTCTGTTCCGGCTGCGGTTAAGGTTCTTACGGGTTCACGGGCTATGTATTATCAAGAAGTTGGTGTAACTAATCCAATTCAGATTGAAATTCGCAATCCGGGCACTACCGAAATAGCTAAAATTATTTGGTTAGGCTATGAGATTATTCCCCGTTCCATTCTTCCGAGCGACCAAGTGGACGGCTACGAGGGCAGAGACAAAGGGAAATTCTTAGTTATTGAGGGTTCGTTTAAGGTTTTGACGACAACAACGACGACCACCACGACAACTGCGGGATAATGAAAGGCACACGATTGGAGTTATCAAACGCGGAATTAGGGCGAATGAACTCGATGTTTAAAGGCAAACTGAAGGAGATAAATGCAGAGGCCAACAGGGGGTTAAAGGAGATAGCGATGAGGGTTCTTGTAGATGCGCAAACCAACCTACATACCAACGGAAGCGAGGCAACGGGGAAGTTAATAAAAGACATTAAAATTAGACCTCAAAACGATTTGACAATAGATGTCGCAGCCGAATCGGATTATGCTTATTGGGTTGAATTTGGAAGAAAATCAGGCACACCACCACCATATAAATACATTTTAGAGTGGGTAAAAAAGAAACAGATTGCAGATACATTTAGCATCAAGACGCATAAACAAGTTAGTAGAGGGGCCGCAAAAACCTATACAAACAAGAAAGGCAAAGAGGTTAGGCAAAGCGATTATTATAAAAAGGCAATAGGCATAGCGATAGCAATTGCAAAGCACATTGGAAAAGTCGGCACAAAAGCAAAGCCCTTTTTGTTTCCAGCAATGAGGAAAAACGAGGCCGATATGATGAGAGTAATAGGGGACGCAATAAAGAAAGTTATATGATTTACGAACCTTCAAAATATGTTTTACAAGCGGTTAATGCAAAGTTAGTTCAATTGGGCTATTCGATTGTAGGAACTGTTTACCCTCGTTTTGAGGTTTATTCATTCGACACCACTCCTTCGGGGGAAAAAGGGAATACAATGTGGGATTGCACTTTCATTATGGAAGCGATTACAAACTCTACCAGCCCAGGGCCTTCTTTAGATATGATAGAAAATATCAAACAATATTTCTCAGAAAGCCTCACAATATCGCATTTTAAAGTTGATATTTGGATATGGGAAATTTGCTCAGGGTTTGAAGAAGTTTCAGAGACTGACTTTCACATTTGGAGGCAGTCGCAAAGAGTGAGATTAAAATTAACACAAATTTAATATGGCAACATCAGGAAACAACAAAAAATTGTATGTAAGTGTGGCAGGTGTTCACACTGCAATAGGTGGCGAACTTTCGAGTTCAATGACCACAAACGGGGTTGAGATTGACATTTCGAGCAAAGATTCAGCCTGGGATGAAATCATAATGGGTAACAAGAATTGGAGCTGTTCAGCTTCTTTTGTAAGTAACGACACAGCCAATGGTCAGCAAGAGCTTCTTTGGGACGCACTTGTGGCGGGTACGATCGTAAATGTATTTTACGGAACTATCACTAATGGCGTGGCACTTGGAAAAGTTGGCTCTGCTTATGTAACCAATGTGGACGAAAGCTCGGATAAAGACGCCGTTGTAACTAAGGATATTACATTCAAGGGTTCAGGCGTTTTAGGAAGGACAACTACAACCACAACAGGAGCGTAATATGGTAAACCCTTTAATGAGTATTGAGGTGGCGGGAGAGAAGAGGGCGGTTTTATTTACGCCCTCTCTTTATACTATCTGCAAAGAAAGAAATTGGACAATTGAGGTAGATTCAAATTCTGATATTTTACAGATTAGGGCCGCTTATTGCAAACTGATTTATGCTGCGGCAGTAAATTACTATCAGATACAAAAGTTTGATGATCCGAATTTAAAGGATTTCGATTTGACCTTAGTTGATATTGAGATATGGGCTACTTTGCACCCTAAAGAATGTACCCAAATGATTTTAGACGGGTTCTATTGCTTACAAGGGAAGACCATTGAAGAGGCAGCGAAAGAGATTAAGGGGAAGGAAGAGGAAACAAAAAAAAAGTCTCTTTGGTTGGGGATTACGAACCGATTGAAGCGTTTTTGGTTGGGCAAGGTCTTACAGAAAGACAAGCAGCAGAGGTAACTTTTAAGGAATACCTTTTAAGACTAAAGGCATACGAAAAAAAGAAAACAGAAGATTGGGAACGGACAAGGTGGCAAACATTTGTAGCGGCAAGAGTAGCAGGAAGCAAGGTAAAACGGCCGCAGGATTTAATGAAGTTACCAAGCGATGAAAGGGAATTTGTGAGAGTTGAGGTGAGCGATGAGGACATACAGGCATTAATAAACATTGGGTTAATACAGTGAGGCGATGGGTTTATTAGGGAAAATTTGGGTTAAATTAGGGTTGGATAACTCTGAACTCGACAAAGGATTTAAGGATAGCGAGAAGTCTGCGAGTGGGTTTCAAAACTCTCTAAAGAAAATAGGGGGTATGATGGCTGCTGCATTTTCGGTTACGGCGGTATTGAGTTTTGCAAAGGCGAGTATTGCAGCATACAACGAAAGCGCTTTGGCTCTCACAAAATTAGAATCCGTCTTAAAATCTACGGGCGGGGCTGCGGGGCTGACATCGGAACAGATGCAGAACTTTGCAGCAGACTTACAAAAAGTAACCAAATTTGAAGATGATGCGACTATTGCGGCGATGGCCGTTTTAGCCTCTTTTAAGGGCATTAGCGGCGATGTGTTCAAAGGTGTAGTTACGGCTGCAATGGATATGAGTACTGTAATTGGTGGCGATTTACAAAGCAATGTGTACCAATTAGCGAAAGCCTTAGAAAGACCGGCAGAAGGAATACAATTACTCAATCGCTCAACCCGTGCATTTTCTTTGGCTCAAATCGAGGATATTAAAAAGTTAGTAGCGGAAGGAAAAACACACGAAGCTCAATTATCAATCTTAGCAGCCTTAGAAGGTAAGTTTGGTGGAGCAGCAAAAGCGGCAGCAGATACGGCAGCGGGGGCTTGGGTTCAGTTAGGCAATACCATAGGGGATATAATGGAAAACATAGGCTCTGCAACCGAAAAATCAAAGGGTTTTGCAAAGTCCTTAAATTCCTATTTGACAAGTATGAAAAACCTTTGGGCTTCTGACGAGGTTTGGACGGCCACAAAAGTATATGCAACATTCTTCAGTTGGGCAAATGATAACGCAGTTAAGGCAGCCAACGCAGAGGCGGAGAGAAAGAAAAAAGCGATTGAAGATGATGCTAAACTGACTGCCGAAAAAATGAAGGGGATAAATAGTGTTGCAGATGCAGATAAGGCACTATTCGATTTAGGGCTTCGCAGGTATTCATCAGAGGAAGCGAGTTTTGTGGCGGCTTTGGAAAATTATAAAACAAAAGCGATAGCAACCGAACAACAAACCGAACTCGAAAAAGCAGAGGCAGCAGAGGCAGCTAAAGCAGCAGCAGCAAAAGACGCGGCAGCGAAAGCCGAGCAAATGGGTATTGACGGAACTATAAAGAGGTATCAATATTTAATTTCCGAGATAGAAAAAAAGATACTTGCCACTACCGACCAGTCCACTCTCCAGGCTCTTGTAGAGGAAAAGAAAGGTTTGGAAACTTTGGTTGAGAGGTGGAAAACTACAACTCAGGCGGCGGCCGAATATCTTTCGATGATAGAGGCTATTCGAGCAGAAAACGACCAGCTTCCAATTAGACCCGTTGATAGTTCAGGAGTTGATGCAAAGGGGGCAGCAAGTATTCAACCACTAACTCAAACAGGCATACAACCCGTAGTAACGGGAAAACAAGGCGACCAAACGGGATTAAAAGCATATAACGACGAATTTGATGCGGAAGTATTAAGAAGTGCAGATATAGCAGCCAATTTCGGGCGTACAGTGGCGAGTTCTATTTCCGATTCTATGAGGGTTATAATGGACGCAATCGCTTCGGGCGAAAAGATTGACGCTTCGGATATGACAAAGGCTATTTTGATGCCATTTGCGGATATGGCTACCCAAATCGGGGAGGTAATGGTGGCAACGGGTGCGGCTGCATTAGCGGCTAAGGCGATAG
>Ga0172381_10004788_pt1 | contig 13897 bp, 15 predicted proteins | sample Leawel6488metaG_FD_119754 | JGI IMG/M metagenome (GOLD analysis project Ga0172381, IMG submission 119754) | Leachate microbial communities from a municipal landfill in Southern Ontario, Canada - Leachate well 64-88 metaG | ecosystem: Engineered > Solid waste > Landfill > Unclassified | place... | reverse complement strand
TCGTCGCACCCGTCTGATCAACGTTTGAAGTTGGCCATGTCGTCACGTTGTATTGCTGAAGAACTTCGCCTGGATTACCCGTATTTACGTACAACTGAGTTTTTGGCTGGTTCGAGCCACCAAGCGACTTGCCTGCCCAGACAAGCTGAGTCGAGAGGCAGGAGTTGCTCGTGCTGGCAATCCCCCCGTTCACCCCAACGATACCAAATGCTTGCCCCGTCGGTAGTGTCGTGCCGCACTGAGGATAAGATATGTCATATCCAACCGGTTCCGTCGTGGTTGGCTTCGTAGGCTTGGCGGCAAATGCGCCAGTTGGTATAAATGCGAGCGCTATGATCGCAACAAGTGATAGCGTGAATAGTTTTTTCATATACTCATCATTGTATGGGGCAAATGCCGTCCGCACAAGCTTTTTAATCAAAACTGTCAGGCGGATAACGAAACTCAAGCAAGGCACATTACGAGCGGAGCGCCCGCGGATCTTCACCGAGCATTTGTCGCATTTTTGCCATCACTTCATTTTCGGGCGTCGCGCTACTCGAGATTCGTGCGAGCTTTTTTGGCGGCAGGCCTTTGGCTTTACGCTCAATAAATTCATTCAACACATCCGCCTGCTGGTCGCGGTAATCACTCGCGTGAAATGGCATCGCATAGCGTTCGAGGAGTTGCGAGGCAACGGCAATCTGCGATGGCGACGGCTGCGGCAAAGCGGGGATTGGAACTTCATTTTTCGGAACGATTTCTTCATGAAAGCGCAGTGTATGCAAATGAATCATGCCGTCCTGGCATGAAATCAACGCTAAGCGTTCGCGACCATAAAACAAAAACGTTGCAACGGCATTTTTTCTGGTCTTTTCGAACGCCCTCCGCACAATCGCATAGGCGAGCTCGCCGCCCGCATCCGGAATAACGTAGTATGGATTATCGTAATATATCGAATCAATATCACCAGGCTCGGTGATCTGGCGGATCACAATGTCGCGCTCCAGGGGACTATTTCGTTCGAGTTCATCGTCATCGATTTCAACATACACACCTGCATATTCGACGGCACGTACAATATCACCCTCCGTTAATTGCTCGCCGTCCCTAGAACACAACGTCACACGGCGAATCGGCTCGTGATCTTCGGCGTGTAGTTGTACGAACCGGGGTGAAATCGAACGCGTCGCACTATATAATCGCACCGGCATCATCAGATCACCAAGACGCAAATAACCTTTCCACGATGCTCTCATGGGACGACTCACGTCAACCGCGTTAGTCTGGAGTCGTTCTGTTATAGATTTCATCCCGTGCCTCCTTGCGCCGATCGTTGGTTTTGCCATCATCGGATTTCACCATCAGATTGCCAATCGTGCTTTTATTATATTCCCCCTTCTCGCCCTTATGTAGTTACGATAACTTCATCTTGTTAATATTTTTACAAATTCTATACACCGGCCTTGGGAGTATCTTCGCCGATAACGCTTAGTAAGTTCCGAACCTCTTCTCTTGTAGATTGGACTAGATGTTTTGCTATCGGCTTCGTTACATCAACCGTAAGCGAGTCGAGGAGCAGCCCCGCCGTCTGCCGTTCGAGTAACGCTAGGTTGAGTTGCCGTCGTTGTCGATCATTTTGCGGGAGTCGCCATATAGCGGATAGCCACAACTGTTTTTGCGCCTCGATCAGTTCTGGGGTAACTGCTTCATAATGATTTCCCAATACGTATGGCTGCCAATGATAGGCGAAGACCGCGTCGAAGAATGGAGCTCGCCATGCCCACATTAGGTTACTTGTTAGTATGGCTTGGTCTTCCTGTATAAATACATCATCGGCCGAAATATGCGCATGTTGGAAGACCCAATCTTCGTTGGCATACGCTCTTACAAGCGTCGCGAGGCTTTCCTGGATCAACTCTTCATCCCCAGCCTCTCGGTGAGGGTGCTCCGGATATTGCTCTTTCGCAACTTGCTTCCAATCCTTGAAATCCTGCGCCGTCCTCTCCGCCAAAGATTCCGTGGGCTTAGGGAGCCAAGGGCTTTCGAGACAATTTTGCCGATATTCTTCGTAGATTTCAAAAAACCTCTCCACCTCTTCTGCTGTCGTGGGCGAGGAGATGAGTTTCGATCCATTAATATACTCAACAAGCAGCGCTTCATACCGCTTCTCGTCCGACCATGGTATAGAAGCATACAATTTTGGCGGTCGCACCAGCGCGCTTCGGTTACTACTCGCGAAAGATCGTAGCATAGCCGCCTCACTTACGTCAGGCTTGACCCCCTGCACTTTGAGCACCGCCTGTTTTCCTTCAAATTCACCCAGGTACCTAAAGGCGCCGATCATATCGGATCCCCACCAGTTGCTACGCCCCAACAGTTCGGTCGGAGAAAAGTGTAGTCCAGCCTCTAGCTCCTGAAGGATCGATGCTTCACGCGCCTCCAAATCTGATCCACGGAAGAAGCTTGCTGCAAGATTATGTTCGCTTTCGTTCATGGCTTAATTTTAACAGAGTTCCCCATGAGTACGCGACGATGCGCTCAGCAAGTTCTACTCTGCTTTTTTGCAGTTACTCATCGATGACTCCGCCCGCCCATCGCCTAGTGATTTTTTGACAATCAAAAATACCGGTGATCAACCGGTATTTTTGCATCCTTGCAAGGAATGTTTTTATCGCCCCTTCGGCCCTTTCCTCAATTGTTTATCGGAACGTGCCCTGGGCTGGGTGCAAGTGTTTCTTTTTGAGAATTACTTACTACCTGCATCCTACATTAGCATAAGCGTGTTGTCAAGAGATTTTCAATTTATTTTTTATATCGCCAGCGTACGCTCGTAAAGATACTTCACAAATGCCGGATTAGTGTGGTCGACACACCTCTAGCCGTGACTTCGAAGAATAACAACACGGATAAATCAACTTGTAGTACACTCGGTATTAATGGAAGGGCTTCGTAGGCCACATCGATACACTCAGGGAGGTAATTCATGAAACAACCAGACATACAATCATCGTTTGAATTCAGGGGCGAGACTATCAATGTCGACTGGTACGACGCGAGCGATGTGAATCAATTGCCCGATGTGAAATGGAGCCAGGTATACGCCGTCGGTAACGTAAACGGTAAAGTTCCGGTAGTTCATTACGCCGACAACGAGGTGCGAAATTTACCGGGCGGTCAATTTGATGAACCGGGAGATACAATCGAGCGAGTATTGCGCCGTGAAATGAAAGAAGAGCTGAATATGCGCGTGCTGTCGTGGTATCCAATTGGCTATCAATTCCTAAGTAATAACAAATTCGGCAATAAGTACCAACTGCGCATCTACGCTGAGCTAGAACCAATCGGCGATTTTGTAAGCGATCCAGGCGGAAGCGTCGTCGGACATTCGCTCGTATCAATCGAAGAGCTCAACTCGTACATTCAATATGGCGACGTCGGTAGGCGAATTATTGAACTTGTGAAACACGAATTCAATGATTATGTAAATGGGGGGTGAATCTTAGGTATTATTCGCCGACAGCGCCAGTTTTGACTTCTCCCGCGCGGACGTAGCGGGCAGCGATAACGCCGGCCTTACCGACGTGGCTTTCGGTGAGAGTGAAAGTTCTCGGGGCTGCGCCATCAGCAAAGAGTTTTTTGCCTTGACCAAGGATAATCGGATACGTCATGAGATAGAGTTCGTCGACCAGATCATTGGCGAGAAGCAACTGCACCAGCTTGCTGCTGCCCCACACGTGCAGGTCTGGCTCATCCGAATCTTTCAACTTCTTTATATCTTCCACGTTCCGCAAAAACGTGGTGTTCTGCCAGTTCGTTTCGGTCTTTTCCCGAGAGAGTACATACTTCACGTTGTTGTTGATAAACGGCCAGACCTCGCTATGCTCAGGCCAATAGTTCGACCAAATCTCAAACGTATAACCTCCCAACAGAAACTCCACATCAGCTGCGAGTGCCGATCCTGTCATCGCATTGGCCGCCTCGTCTCCCACAAAAGGTGCTTGCCAACCTCCGAATTCAAACTTCGCCGTCGGGTCTTCCTCTGACCCGCCAGGCGCCTGCATGACGCCATCAATGGTTATAAATTCTAGTACGATAATCTTTCGCATAGCCACCTCCGCTTATAGCTCCATCATAGTCCTATGCTCTGACAAATTAAACCGGAACATTACCAAACGTCCCAGCCCCATTCCGCTAAAAGGCGCTTGTTATCCGTTAGTACCCGCCAAAGCTATCGATACGAATGTCTTTGGGGCTAATGCCCATATCATCAATCAACAAATGCTCAGTTGCCTCGACCATACCTTCTGGACCTGCAATAAAATAATGGTGCGCGTTTTTATTGATCAATTCAGTCAGTAACTTTTCCCGCTTTTTGCGACTCAGCTGCCTTGTATCTATATAGCGAACGTCTATGTTGGGGAGCTGGTTTTTCCAATTATCAAGTTCATCCGCAAAAATGTAAGAGGCATCTTTGTTTAGATACAGTAGCTGGACGTTATTCTTGCTACCGCTATCGCTCATTTCCTTTAACATACTGCGGAATGGAGCAATACCAATACCTCCCGCGATGAGGACGCTCGAACGATTCTCCTTCAGATGAAACCCATAATCGTTGCCGTACTGGCTAATATACATTTCGTCGCCAGGCTGAAGCGACTGCAAACGCCTCTTAAATGGACTAATCCCGAGCTTAAAAGTGATGGACAATACATTTTCGGTTGGCGATGAAGACAGCGAATACGTAATGCCACCCTTTGGGTTGCCGCCTTGAAAATTGAGATCCACCCAATCACCCGGCTCGTATTCAAATCCTATTGGGCGTTCAAAAAACACCGACATGGCCGTATCGTTTATCGGTTCAATTCCCTGTACTGTCAAATTTATCTTTACGTTTTTATTGACCATAGGTTTAACTATATAATAACAAAAAGAGCTTACTTGACGTAGGGTAATTCTAATGTTGCGATTAAGAAATAACCGCATCCGCGACCCGCCAGGGCGGGACAATGTATTGCATACAAATGGAAAGAGATGGCTGATGTTTCGAATCTATCGGTCGGTATGATTGACTAAACAACTTAGATTAATTCTTCCAATTCGCCAAAGCATCTTCTATTATTCTTTGGATTTTTTCTTGCGCTTCGTTGACAGATATTATATTACCCTCATGCAAAATAACATCGTCACTGTCTTGCGGCCGAAACTGATGGAAGTTGTGATTATCAGAGATTACACGGTCATTAGGGATATATGTCGCAATAATAACCATGGAGTCACCGTCAAAATCTCCACCTATATCCCGCCAGAAGGTATCACTACAATTACAAGTAATGCAAACAAAGGCATTAGAAGAATATTTTTCGGTGCGTAGATGTTTATGGCCATTGCTGTGATTATATCAAAAAGAGACCTCGCAGCCTCTTTAGTTAGAAGCTGTAGTATAAAAGTTTCATTAGGAAAAAAGGACGGACCTTGTTTCTACACTTTTTATGTTATAACTAAGTTTATGCCTAGCCGTAATGTCCTAAAGATTGATATTCCCGAGAGTTTATTACCATGTGTACGCTCGTGGGCATGATGTATTCACCGATCTATTTGCCCGATACTTACTTGTATACACTATCTAAGCCAGAAGGCTCAATCTAAACTTTAAACTTAGAAACTATAGTTATAAATCTCGTTTTGGTTCTGATAACGCCAGATAGCTAACATATTTCCGACCCTTAATCCAAGCAGCATTGATGGCCACAAGTTACTAGAACTGGTTCGATAATTTAATCTAGCGTCCGATTTACCGGAATTCTTTTACATTGCGTCTTGGGCATTTTGGTCTACGAGACCACCTACGATGATGGCAGAGTAAATCTCCTCGTCGCCTTGATAGATATACTCCCGAACGGTATGGCTCACTACGTCGCCTTCTGTTGAACTTTTATAAGTTAGGTTATTTTTGATGTATTCCGCAGGGCCACGAAACGGATTCTTATCATCGGGATGCTGGAGTGCCTCACGAAGAAAACCATATACTTTATCGGCCGGTTTATCGGTTTGGCCGTAATATACTTCTAAAAAGAGTGGCTTATCTTTATAAAAGACTACCAATCGTCCGCCGTACGGTTCGCCACCAAAGAAGTTATCGTGCATACGATAGTCATCTTCTTCATATTCAATCGTACGCGAGCCATCAACTTCTTTTACGGTTTTAGCCGTACCTAATGCGTGGGGCATATTAGCCCTTATCAAAAATTGCTTTAGCGCGTCCAGATTAATAGCTTCTGATTGGTTTGCCATAAACTTATTTTATCACTGCAGTTTAAGCCTCGTTAGGGGTATACCAAAAACACCATTTTTCACGGTTCTTTACAGGGGTAACTTTTGCAAAATCATTCGTGCGGATAAGGAGACTCCGGCCCTTGACCCGCCAGGGCGGGATCAAGAGTTGCTCCTGGCGATTATTATTTTGCCGAGGCCAGGAGTTAGAGACCCCACATATACCAAGTAAAAAACCACCGCATGGGTGATTCTTTACTTGGTGCTGGTATTCTGACGTATTTCAAAGAGCCCCAACGGAGAAGATTGATACGTATAAGCTAAAAGAATTGACTGGCATGTTTAATCTTTCTGCCGACGTACTTTCATCATAACAACCTAATGGTTAAATACGGTTAATAACTTTTAGAGCTGGATATTCTAGTTTGCTAATATTATCCCCATACCTACTGATGTCGTCTTTGTATCTATAGTATTCATTCCAGTAACTAACCGCTCTAGCCCTAATTAGCCTGTGCTGCTCAGGATTCAATTCACTTAATTTTTGAAAAGCATGGATAATATCTTCATCATTAGGTTTAATTATCGAAGAAATCTCGATGACATAGTCAGATAATGACAGATATAGGTATGGTATTGTCCACGACGGAAGAGACCTTATAGCGTATAAATTTCTCAAGGCTTTTTCACGAGAGTACCCATCTGTGCTTCGACTATAGATACAATCATATATGAGCTTCTCTGTACCCCTCAAATTATCTGGTGAATACGGGTCGGTGTGAACTCTAGCTGGAACCAAAACCTTTTCACCTGTGTCAAGAATAAACTCATCAGTGCCGATTGCATAGCTGTCATGTTGCTTAACATAATTTTTGAACACCTCAGCAGCTAGCTTCTGTAACTCAGCAGGAAATCCTTTGCGAACAACTCTAAGGTTTTGACTAATATTTTTTAACCACGACATAGTTTTATAATATAACAAAAGAGAGTCATGATGACTCTCTAGCTAGAAACTATAGTATATAAGTTTCGTTTGGGTTCTAATGGTGCACATTTACAGAACCTACTTAAAGTTTTCGAATGGGTGGCTGAGGATGTTGAAAGCCCAATAAGCATATGTTTACCGGAAATGAATCCATTCAGTGTTAATGTAATATACTAGCAAAAAAGCAAGACATTCATTTAGGCTAAATGTCGTCAACGATACCTGTGTCGATGGCATCTGAAAAAATCATCAATTCTGAGCCCACTTTAGAATTGTGATGTGCAGAGTATTTAAGGTCAAATACACGAAACTCGCGGTTAGGGTATAGCTCCAGAATTTCTTGCTCATTATCGTAACTCAAGAGCCACTTAGCGCGGTTAAACTTATTGAGGGTATTAGCGAGTTTTTCATGGTCCTTGATCTTAAATGCGTTCAGATACAAGTCCGCACCTTTGACAAAATACGGGGGGTCAACGTAAAAGAAGCTAGTTGGGTCTTCTGCGTATTTCGCAATGACGTCAGAGCCATCATTATTCAACACGGTTATTCTATCGCTGTATAGGCCTATTAGTTTAATTTTCTCAATCAAATTCTTTTTATTGTAACGAGCGTCAATTTTCCATTCCCCCAACTGCTGTTTGCCACCAATCGGCCCAGCATTTAAGATGCCAGAACGATTAGTTCGGTTGAGAAAGAAAGTCGCAAAGCCAAGCGAGAGCCTATCGGACGTGTCAGCCGCTTTATAGACTTTTTTTTGTCGCTCCCACTCCTCAATAGTTACAGGAGTGTTGGATACCAACTCAATAAACTCTGCGTTGTGCTCTTTCAAGGCAAGCCAAAATGAGTATATGGCAGGGTCAAAATCATTAATGACGATATGACGCACCTTCTCCAGTAATAGCAATGATATTCCGGCGCCAGCACCGCCAGCGTATGGCTCAATATAGGTGATATTTTTCCAGCCGTGCTCTTTTATTACGGCATCAAAAAACTCAAATAATGAAGTTTTTCCTCCAGGATATCTAAGAGGGGTTAGAAGATATTTGCGTTGTGTTTTGGTTTTTATCATTTTGATACTTTTCAAATATATATTCTAACACCCTTATGGTTTTATCGGCAACATCCTTAATTTCCTGCTCGACAGCGATGTACGAAGGGTTATGATTGGCGGCATCCAACAACACCTTATCACTCAGTAAGAAACCGACATTTTGAGCGATTTCAGCACTTCCTCCGCTCCGCTCCTCAATCTCTTTTAATTTTTTCAATGCAGATTCCAGAAATGTAAACTTGCCACTAGTGCTCGGCTCTTCGCCGACTTTACGAAGGTATTGCTTGAGAGTTATTTCCAGAAAACTTCTAAGGGCATCAACAGATGCATACTTAAAGGTTGCAAAAGGTAGCTTCTGCAACTCCTCTAAGCGCCTCTCTATACCAGGCGAGTTCTCTATTGTACACACTAGCGAAGAAGGGAATAACCTACTCTTTTTAGTTGATTTGGATGATTTAATTTTGAGCTTACTGGCCTCAACTTTTTCTCCAACCTTAGGGCTTCCATCGATAATTTCTTTGAGGTATTTCTTTGCATTCTCTTCTGTATCGATATGCTTACGCGATGAAATATGCCCACTCACTACGTCTTCGATAATTCGTGCGAATGCACCTTTGAAGCTGTCATTCTTAGGAACTTTAACCTCGCCTGTTACGGGGTTGAACTCAATTCCAAGTTTCTCCTGAGCAGACTTATAGGTATAAAGCCTCTCAAGATTTGTAATATCAAAATCCCTCTTGTTCTCAACTTTTTTAAGCGTTTCAGAAGATAGTCCATCTAGCGAAAGAGCAACTTTGTGCATTTCATACATTCGTATGTATTTCGGGATATCGGTATTAGGGTATTTTGCCATCAACTGCTCGACTGTTTCACCTTTTTCTTTCTGAGCGTAGTAGAACGAAGCGCGTCGTAAAGCAGTCCAAGGTCGTCGTGTGTTTACCGTATGTTTACTTGCTAGATATCTGTCAGTAGACTCTCTGTTTGGTGCAACTAGAACTTCAATTTCTGTCAAAGGAGCAAGCCCATCTATTAATTTTGCAGCCCTGTTTTGAAACTCTTCGGGCAAAATCTTTGGGTTCAAAATACCTTTTAGTGAAGCAATTCTCCGGTTACCTTCAATAACGAGCGTTTTGCCATTCTCGTCAACAACAACAGGAACTTCATCTGGTAGCCAGCCGTAGTCAATTATGCTTCGAAGAATATTAAATGCTTGTTCATTTTTGTAAAGGTCTCGAATAATCGCATCTTGAGATAAATCATCAATTTCAAGACGTACGTTTTCTGGGTCAAGCTCCAGGTTGACGATTTTTTGTTTTCTGCGCGTCCAGCTATCATAGGTCTCGATTGACTTCATGAGCTGATTATACCACTCTCAACAGACAGAGGGTAGCAAGTTGAGTGAAATTATTGTTTAGTCAAGAAAATTCGAAGTCTCTCAAGGCTAGATGACTCATTTAATTGCAATCGTTCCACCAAGCTCTCTTCGCTCGCAAACACTGCATATATAGCAATATTCTCGTAGGTCACCTCGATGCCTTGTCGCTCTAATTCTTCAACGATTCTCGACATCTTCATACACTTATTTTAATGTCCTCATCTCCGTTATTAAAGGCATGGTACATATTCATGTCCAACCCCGCTCATATGCGTCTTAAAACGCGCTACAGAGCATAGAACACCCGCCTACTATAGGCGGGTATCTGTTTTGCTATGTGCTAATTACTGCAAGTTAAACGTAATAGCCTTGTTATCGAAGAAGCTAAAGTTCTGATATAAGAGCTTCAAGCCAGCATCGTCTTTCGGCACTTCGTAGGCTAGTTTACCGGTTACTTTTCCACCTGCTGCGAGTGAGCCACTATTGAGCTTGCCTTCGCTAAGGGCGGTGAATGCCTCGCTTTGTTGAACACCGTTAGTATCCTGCATCTTGAACTCAAAGGTGTTGTAATCGAGTGTCTTGTCGCTATTGTTTGCGATATTGACGGTTACAATTACGAACTCTTTGCCTGATTCGGGTTGAGAAAATTGATTACCGGTGTCGTAATTTCGCTGCACTTCGGTAACGGTAAGTGACTTATTGTCAAATGAGGCGGTTTCGCCAACCTTGAACTCGGTCTTTTCGTCTGCCTTCTTCGTGCCTGCTGAGTTGTTACTGGAGCCATTGTTTATTGCAGTGTTGCTCTTGTTGCCACCGGCTGCACCGCCGAGGCCAATAAGCACGACGACGATAAGAACCCATACCCACCATTTTTTGTACCATGCTTTAGGTTGTTTTGTATTCATTGAAGCCCCTCCTTTAGGCTATTGATTATTGGCGGGGTTCCATTAAAAAAGGACGACCCGCAGGTCGTCTAAACCAGTACCAGCTTACGCTAAATACTTTTACGCGAGTCGCCCATTTCAAAGCGTAAACACGCAAATATGCGATTTGATGATACTGGTTTAGACAATTCTCATTATATAGTATTTTCACAAAGAACAGTGAGGAACAGTGGACTTTTTGAGCTATTGTAGTAAATCTTGCTACAGAAATGGTATGAAAAAGCTGGGATAATTATAGATATAGTCTATACAAAGTTTTTATATCAATAGTTCAGAGCTATGGCCATTATGGACTTTAGTTGACATCAACAGGCCGCCTTCTCTGCTATAAACAGGACTTGTAAAACCTTCTCGAAAGGCTGGTTTTCTATACCTGTAGATAGCGGAGTATTGTTGTGACTGAGAACACAGCAGAAGACCTAAACTACGAGGATTTACTTGAGATTCTCGCCAAATACAGCGAAGAAGAGGCGGTAAGTAAGCCTTTCCTCATCAAAAACGGCGTAAAAGTAATACTATAATTCTATAGCCTAAAGTAGCTCTAACTATACCGAGACTATATAATCAAGGTATGGAAGAGAGGGCTAAGCAACATCAGCTACTGGAGCTTCTAAAAGCCGGTCAGCCAGAAGATTTAACGAAGGTGGACACGAGCAAGGTTCGGTATGCTTTGTATGCACGAAAATCCACCACTAGCGAAGACAGGCAAGCATCGTCTATAGAAGACCAGATAAAAGAGTGTATGGATTCGGTCGTTATTCCTAATGAGCTCAACGTAGTCGAAGTCTATCAAGAGAGCGTATCCGCAAAATATCCCGATGCTCGTGAGCGATTTTCAGATATGATTCGTGATATCCAAATGGGGCGGATAGATGGTGTTATTGCGTGGCATCCAGACCGCTTGTCACGCAATATGAAGGACGCAGGGGCGATTATAGACCTTGTAGATAGACTTGCGATTCGTGACCTCAAGTTCAAGACATTCACCTTTGAGAATACTCCTGCTGGCAAAATGCTTCTCGGCATTACGTTTGTGATGGCTAAGCAGTATTCAGAGCATTTAAGCGAGAGTGTGGGCAGGGGTAATAAACGAGCCACAGAGGATGGAGAGTTCATCGGTAAGTTCATGCATGGCTATGTCATCGATGCGCAGCGTCACCTACAGCCCGACCCTGACAACTTCAAACTCATTAAGCACATGTTTAATATGGCGATTGAGGGCAAGTCGCAAAAAGAAATACGATTATGGATTAATGAGCAAAATTACACCGTACAGAAACGCCGAGAGGCCGAGCCTGTCCCACACAAATGGAGCAAGGACGATATATCAATCCTACTGCACGACCCAACGTACGCGGGTATTCTTGAATGGGGTATCAACTACGCAAACTTATCTGAGATTTATGACTTTGAGCCCGCTATAACTGTTGATGATTATTTCAAAATTAATAAAATAGACCCTGTAACGGCTAAGGTAACTTCAATCAATAGTCCGAAAAGTAGCGTTAGGCTCGCTGACCTATTTAGGCAAGGGGTATTTTGTGGCCATTGCAAACAGTCTATGACCTCGATGATGCTTCCAAAACGGGACAGGGACACCAAGGAATTGGTGCTTTATCGCTATTACTATAAGTGTGAAACCGAGGGCTGCCCTATGAAAGATAAATCGGCCAGAGGTAAAGTTATTATTGATACTGCAACTAAGTTTTTTAGTGAATATCTATTTGTTACTGAATCGAATTACGCAGAATATGTAAAACATGCGAAGGATAATCTAAAAAAGAAGGTTGTTGAGTTTGATAGTCTTGTCGCAAGTTTACGGACTCGTATCGCCAACAAGCAGAGGCTCTACGACCAGGCAAAAGAGCTAATCGCTAATACACCTAAGCTCAGTAAGCACTATGACCTCGATAAGCTCTTACAGGAGATTGAGAAAATGAAAGACGACTACAAAAAGGCCATGCTGACGCGAGATAGCATGGACGAGTCAATACCCAGTTTTGAAGAATATCTTAAACTATTACAATCTACCCCTGATATCTTAGGAAAAATCCGCGACATGAAGGTTATGGACGGACTACTTAGGATTTTCTTCTCTAATTTCACTATTACAGCTACTGGCAAAGACTTCCGACAGGGGTCAGAAGTTGTTTTTGAACTAAAAGATCCCTGGAAAGGGTTCTTAAAAAATGGTGATTTCGTTCGTGGTGCCACATGTCCGACGTATTTCAAACCATTAATTCCGATAATGTAGACCACTTTAGGCTAAGAGATTTAGCTAATCAGTTCAATCTAGCTGGGGATTTAATTAATCCTTAATCACATCTCTTTCAGACTTACTCTTCTAAGTAATTGAGCATTAGCTGCGACGATAATAGTCGAGAGTGACATCAATACGGCTCCTAGCGCTGGTGAAAGTACAAATCCAAAGCCCGCCGTCACGCCAGCCGCTAATGGGATAGCTAAAGCATTGTAACCAGTTGCCCAGCCAAGATTTTGTATCATCTTGCGGTAAGTGGCTTTAGACAGCTTAACGATTTTTGCCACTCCTCTAGGGTCACTGCTTGCGAGCACTATTCCAGCCGATTCTATAGCAACGTCCGTTCCAGCACCAATAGCTATGCCTACATCAGCTTGAGTGAGAGCAGGAGCATCATTCACTCCATCGCCAACCATCGCTACACGACTGCCGTCGGATTGCAGCTTACTGACAACTTCCGCCTTGTTTTCAGGTAATACCTCTGCAAAGTATTCATCAATGCTTAGCTCTTTAGCTACCCAAGCAGCAACTGCCTTAGAATCACCTGTAAGCATAGCAACTCTCTTTCCAGTGCTTTTGAGTAGAGAGACTGCTTCTTTTGATTCCTTGCGTATTACATCAGCTAGCATAACTGCACCTAATATCTTGTTATCTTCAATTATATAAACCACAGTTTTACCATCTGTGCCAGCATTATCGGCAGCTTTGGCTAACTCATGTGACGGTTTTACTTCAAGTTCCTCAAGCATTCTTGGCCCGCCAACATGTATGGTGCTACCGTCTACAATTGCTCTTGCCCCACGGCCCGATAGTGCTGAAAACTTATTGGATTGACCAACCTTGAGTCTGCGTTCATGTGCCGAACGCATAATTGCCTTTGCTATTGGGTGTTCAGACTCTGATTCAACACTTGCGGCTAGTGCAAGTAGTTTATCTTCGTCATTATCGGTTGCGAAAACTTGTACCACTCCTTGTTCGCCCTTCGTGAGTGTGCCAGTCTTATCAAATAAGATGACATCGATATTTCTAG
>Ga0172381_10004787_pt1 | contig 13898 bp, 13 predicted proteins | sample Leawel6488metaG_FD_119754 | JGI IMG/M metagenome (GOLD analysis project Ga0172381, IMG submission 119754) | Leachate microbial communities from a municipal landfill in Southern Ontario, Canada - Leachate well 64-88 metaG | ecosystem: Engineered > Solid waste > Landfill > Unclassified | place... | reverse complement strand
CCAACACAAATCGAACTTGTTCGATTTATGTTGTTAGCAATTAAGATCAACTTTGTTGATCTTAATTGGTCAAACATATAAATATCGCTTAAGCGATATTTATATGTTGTACAACAGAATGGAATGGCAATAAAATATATCAAAGATCCAACAAAAATTATCTGTTTAGAAGCAGTACGATTCATAAAATAATCGCTTTGCGATTATTTTATGAATTCGACCAACGAGAGAGACGGAAAAATACAAGTAGTAAAAGAAATAGATTTGTTTTCTAAAATATTAGTTGATAATGAAGTTGAGAATCTAAATAAAAATCCGCATACATTTATGACAGATTTTGTAAGACATATTAAAAAGAAAGGTCATACATTCGAGTTTGTGGATGAAACGATGGATAAAGTAGATATGAAAGAGATCAAAGAAGAAAGAAAAACGAATATGTTGAAGGCTGATATTATTGATGATGAAACAATGGATGGTTTAATGAATGAACTACGAAATGGTACGATAGAACCAGAAAATAAAATTCTGATAGAAAAAAAATTAATGATGAAAACATGGGAAATTAAAGAGGTAACACAAGATTTTTTAGATTGTTGGTATGAGAAAGAAAATGTCTTAAGACATCTGAAAGATTTGATAGATATTGTGTTAATATTAGAGCGTTTTCAATATAATTCCGGACACTTTGAGCCTTATAACTATTTATTATATTTATCATAAATAGTTTTAATATAATTTGTTAGATTTTCTTTGGTAATGTTATTTTTTAGAATATATTTCGTTTTTGCTAATATTTCTTCAAAGCTTTGGCAATTGGCAACGTTTAGATAACTTTTTAATTGAGAAAACAAATGTTCAATTGGATTGTTTTCAGGATGATAAGGAACAATATAAAGATGTTTGATTTTCAATTTATCTAAACATTGAATGATAGTCTTACTTTTATGAAAAACAGCATTATCAAATATCAATAAATGATTTTTGTATTTATTTAGATTAGTGTTTATAAATTTTTCTAACTTGGATGTGTTATATGGTTCTTTACTGAGTTCCCAACCTATAATTTTATTGTATTTCATAGCTACAATTAAATTAAACTTTTTATACGGATAAATATGTGTTTTTCTTATCGCTTGTTTTCCTTTTTCTGATCTGCCGTAGGTAGGAAGCATATTTATATAAACTGCCGTTTCATCAAGGCTTATTATTTTCTTAATATCAAATTTATTCACATTTTTATAAAATTGTTTTAATAAATCTTTCTCAATATCTTTCTTTTTAGCCGGAAAATATTTTTTAACTAACCTTTTTCTTGTTATATTGTGATCTTCTAAAATATAATGAATCATCGATATCGAAGGTGTCGATTTAAATTTTTTCTTGACGACGTTTTGAACTTGCGATAACGTTGAAATTACATTATTTTTGACATATTCAATTATAAATTTTCTCATTTCATCGGGATATTTTTTAGTTTTTTGTTTTCTTTTTGTCTTGTTCAAATCTTTAACAATCCAATCATACAACGAACTTTTTGAGCATTTAATAATTTCACATGTTTTTCTCAAACTACCATTTTCTAAATAATGCTCGATCGCTAATTTTTTATAGTCTGACGAGTGAAATGTATGACTCATATTTATATAATATTATGATAATATAAAATTGATATAATCATTTACTACATATTTATTATTAGTACGTAATAGTAAATATAAATATGGTCGAATTAAGAAAACATCAAATTGACGCAATAAACGGAATAAATAAAGCATTCGAAGAAAATGATAAATGCTTAGCAAAATTATTTTGTGCATGCGGTAAAAGTAGAATAGCATTTAGTAAAATATTAGATGTTGATTTCTCTGTTTTAGTATTTCCAAGTATTGCTTTAGTTACACAATTTAACAGAGATTATTTATTAAATCCAAAATGGGAAGATTTAACAGACAAATATAAAATTATGAGTATTTGTTCAAAAGATGAACTGAAAGATGATTTAGAACATAACGTTATTTATACAACTGATAATGATAAAATATCTAAGTTTTTGGAAAAACAAGAAAAACAAGAAAAACAAATCATAACAGTCACATATCAATCTTTACAAACTTTTATTACATCGTTAAAAGAAGTATCTGTATTAGTTGAACTTATGATATTTGATGAAGCACATCATATAATCGGTAATAAATGTCAAAAGATAGTATTCGATAAATATTTATCTAATTATGTTGATAAAATGTTATTTCTAACGGCTACACCGAAAAACGATAACGGGATAATTATGTTAGATCGCGATAATCCTGAAAATTCTAATTGCGGACCTTTGGCGTTCGAATATACACATATGGACGCTATAAATGAAGAAGTGCCAATATGTAAAGATTTCGAAATTTGTATTGATCTTTACACGAAGGACACAAAAGACAATCTATATCAAGCGATCGCGAGAAGTTCATATAATACAGATAATTATAAAATCTTAACTTTTCATTCGATGTCCGAAGGTGAAAGAGACAAAAGAACTAATGTTTCACAGTTTGTTAAAGAAAAAGATAAAATTATTGAAGAGTTTAATAATGTAAAGGAAAATGAATTTCCTGATAAAGAAGATAAAAAAGTTATTATTAAAGGAATTACGGCAAGTACAAAAGACAGAGAAAATATTAGATTCATTTGATAAAAGTAAGGATATTTATTTAATTGCAAGTTGTCACACCATCTCGGAGGGTGTAGATAGTAGGCAAGCGAATGCTGTTTGTTTTGTGGATCCTAAACAGTCAATGATGGATGTCAATCAGATATCGCTAAAGTTGTTTATGAATATTGGAGATATAATTATGTATGTTCTTCTATAAAGAGAACTGGATCAAAAGGAAAAAATATGACAAATATTATTATGTTGCAAAAATTTATAACAAATATAAACATGACGATATAAAAATAAAACTTAATGGACTACTTGATAAATTGTTGATGTCATATAAAAAAATGTATGAAATTGTCATCCATTTAATCGAAGATATCAACAAAAATTTAACTGATATGTATAAAAAATACAACAGGTTTGATCCTACTGATAGTGTTATTGATATCGAAAAATTTTCTGATAAAGATTATGAAAAAATAATTAAACAACCAAAAAAACAAATCTTTGATTTTCTAAATTTATGGATGGGTTGTGACGTCAAATTTATGGATATTTATGTCATGAGGAGAATTTTAGATAAAGATTATATTACAAATTCTATCGTATATGTTGGTGCTCAACATGCATCATCTTACATTCATGATTTAGTTAAATATTTTGACTTTAACATTACTCACATTTCTAAATTATATGTTCCGTCAAAGGTTGAAAAGGATAAAAAATTAGGATATCTTAAAAAAATTATTATGAAATATAATGACGATGATAATTTTAAGTACACAAATATAATAAATAAATTTCTTAAAAAATATGATGAAGACACAGTCGAAGAACAACAATGTTCTGATTACTCTAATTTTCCAGAAAATTTTGAATAATGTTCTAAAACATTTATAATAATCATATTTTTAATCGATTAAAAATATGCTTCGAATAAAAAATTGAATATTAGACATTAAGTCATAAAATAATCTATACATAACGTTATAACGAAAATGGGAAAAATAACGATAACAAATTCAGGAGGAATCACATCATATGCAAGAGTGATATTGTCATATGATCGAGGAGAATCATCCGGCTTATTGGATGAACACGGTGGCAACATATCGAAAGAAACGAAGATAATACCAGCCATTAATTTTTATACAGCTCATTTGATTGATAAAACAAAAGTAATACTATCGGAAGAAATTTTTAGTGCAAAAGAGAAAGACGAAAAAAAATCTATAGAATATTGCATCAGTAATGGACAATTTGATATTATAAATCATGGACACAAAATAATAGTCGAGAAACAAATCGAGAAATCTGACTTATCATACAAAGACAAAATTATTATAACTTTATCTGATGATTCGAAAGATAATGAATTGCTCCATCAATTTATAATTGATGCAATTGAGTTTTACGAAGAAAAAAATACAAAAAAAATAGATATGCTACCAGTTTTTATGTATAAAATAACACAATGTGGTAGAGGATGGTCGTTGTTTGGATATAAACCACTCAGAACATTTGATAATATATATATTGATGATCATGATAAAAAAAAATTAGTATCATCACTCGATCGTTTTACTACATCGGAAAAAGTGTTCGATAAATTTGGAATACCATACAAATTAAATATATTATTAGCTGGAGTTGCCGGAATGGGAAAAACGACGTTAGCACATACAATAGCGTCCGAATATAAAAAGAAGATTTTCATATTTCCAATATCGCAACAAGTAGATGATATGGCATTAATGGAAGCAGTAGAACAAATTGAAAGTAATAGTATATTTTTGTGTGAAGATATCGATTGTATTTTTAAGGATCGTGTCGAAAGAGATTCTGGAAAAAATAGAGTAACCCTAAGTTGTATTTTGAATATATTGGACGGAATGCTAACAAAGAAAGGAATAATTACAATTTTGACGACAAATTATATTGATAGACTTGATGATGCATTGAAAAGGCCCGGAAGAATCGACTTAATCTTAGAATTCAAACATGCATCTAATTATCAAATAATACAAATGATTAAGAATTTTTATCCAACCATGATTGATTTACCAGAACAGTTTATACAAAAAATTCGTAAAGAAAGACTAAATGTTTCAATGGCTGATTTACAAACATATTTCTTTTATGTTATTGGTTTTGATGGAGATCCACTTTCTAAAATAGATGAACTTAAAAAATTATGTGATACGATTGGCAAGGATAATAAAGTTGTCGAATCGTTGTACGCATAATAAACATAAATTATTAAAGAATTCATTAATTCTTTAATAACATAATATTCGGAAAAACATGGAATATGTTAGAGCGTTTTCACTATAATACCGGACGACGTACAAACATATATAAATCACGTTGTGATTTATATATTTTTGGTGCAGTTAATTTGTCACAGCTGGCATGTTGAGACTGTAAATAAAGCATATTACATTTCGAAGTGCAGTGCGATCTGCCACAGTGAGACTGGCATGATCATTAATGTAGTCTTTCACACGATCAACCCAGTAAGTTCTATATTTATCTGGCTCTGTAGTATAACATTCAGCTCCATTATCATTCCAATAAGAAGAATAAAAGTGATTCTTGATGATGACTGCCGAAAACTTGCCCATTGGATACTCTGGAATAGACACATTCGTATCCAAATCAATAATAATAGACGCGATGATACCAACTCCAAACTCAATAACTTTGATAGTTGCGTTTGTGAAATCAGGTGCCATCTCGTCGGAAGGAAGCTGACGTGTCATATCAGAAAAATATTTCTGAAATATTCTTGGCACGTCATCATAAATTTGAATGTTCACATCATCGAAACATTTTTTGATGATTGGGTCTGAAAGAGGATCAAAAGTTACAGCAGGAGCCCCGGCAGAAGCCCGAGCAGAAATCAACGCAGAAGCGATGGAAGCTAAAGAAGAAGCAGTTGAATCCAAAAGAGAGTCAGCAAAAACAACAGAAGAATCAGTTGAATCCAACGAAGAAGCAATAGATGCCAAAGAAGAAGCAATAGATGTTAAAGAAGCCATCTTGTAATGACAATGATATGCAAAAATTAGAATAATAAATACAATTCAACTATTTAAGTGTCAATTTTTTTTATGTGCATAAAAAAATTATTAAATCTGATAATTAGTCGAATATTATTGATAATGCGTGAAGATATATTGTTTTGCTTCGATAACGATAAGAAGTTAAGTGTAGCTCTGCTTCATCAATATTTTATTTTACCAAATTCTAGATGTTATTAAGTATCAAATTTTTATATCCAAAACGAATATATAATGGACGTGCGGTGTTATGTAGTGTATGGATCGGCATTTAAACCATTAAAAATAAAAGGGATGACGAACAAAAATAAATTGATGGAGAAATTAAAGAAAAAAGGGTTTCATCCGAAATATAGTAGATTGAATCCGATGTCGAAATCCGGTAAAAAATGTACAACATATAAATATCGCTTAAGCGATATTTATATGTTTGACCAATTAAGATCAACTTTGTTGATCTTAATTGCTAACAACATAAATCGAACTTTGTTCGATTTGTGTTGGTCGGATTTATAGAATAATTGCTTTGCAATTATTCTATAAATCGTACAACGAAACCAACATTGTATTGAGAATGAAGAAAATATAAAAGAATAAAAATATGAGAAGAATAAATAAGGATGTCATCGGAATCAGAAATAAATGAAGAAGATATAGGAAAATACGAAGAAATACAGCGAAAAAGAACGTTGAAAAGACAATTAAAAAAAGAGATAGAAAAAGAGACGGAAGGAATGCCGAAAGAGAAAATCGAGAAAATAAAAGAGATGAGAAGGCGAGATGGATATAAAATAGTGAAAAAGGAATATGAGAGAAGGATGACGAGATGTGAAGTATGCGGGAAAGAGATAAGAAATAGTTCGTACGCGAAACACATAACATCGAAAAGACATATTGAGAACACGAAGAAATAAAATGATTATACAAAAAAGATATTCGTTGAATATCTTTTTTTTCTGTAACAAGAAAGAAGTTAAATAAAAAAATCTCAAAGAATAATAATGGGAATTCCAAACATAGATGACGTAAAATATACGGAAAAACAAGGAGGAACGGATGAGGTAATTGAAGAAAAGGACATGGAAAATGAAATAAGGGTGATGCGAATGTTCGGAGATTCAAGTAATGATATTCTATCATTATTAAGATGGATAAACATAAGGTTAAGAAAGGAAGATAGAGAGATAATGATGATATTAGTGTATGATGTTAGCGCGATAAGAGAGATATTAAAGAGAATGCCAAAGAAAAGAAAGATAGAAATAGTGATGAATGTTAGAGTGAAAATGAAAAAAGGAGTTGTAGAAGATATAATGAAAAAGAAACCGAAGAATGTAGAATTAAATATCGAAGTAATGACAAATCCAGTAAGACAGTATAAAGAATCACAAGACTTAACGATACGAATGGAATACATAGAGTTATGTGCGAGATGTACGACACAAGATATAATAACGACAAGTGTGATGTATGATGAGTTAATGGAAAAATATGAGAAAATAAAATCTATGACTAAATTAACTATGGCGACGAAGGCGACGAAGAAACAAAAAAAGCCAGTTATAGAAGAGAAGACAGATACAAGTATAACAGATGAGGAAATAAAAGAATTTTTGGAAGTAAAAGAGAAAGTGGAAAAATATAAAAAGAAGATGTTTAGGAAATACGATGAAGATCCAGAAAAGAAAGAAGCGATACAGAAGGAATTAAAAAGAAAATATACAGCAGAGAATAGTGCGAAATATAAGACAACAAAAATGGCATATTCTGGAAAAAAGAGAATGTGTGAAGTGTGTGGAAAAGAATATGCAAATAGTTCATATTATGTACATTTGAAAACAAAAAAACATTTAATAAAAGCGAGTCAAAAATAAACGCATAAAAAATATACGAATTATATAAGAATTCGTATATTTTTTTATCTAACTATAAGATAAGAATGAAACCGACAGAGTGGGAGAAAAAGTATAGAGAGAAGAAATTAGTAGTAATATCATTTATATTGAAGACTAAAAAGAATGGCAAAAAGGGATTATTTGGATTACCAGAGGCATGGCAGACGATAACATTAGAGAACAATCGAGAGCACATAAATAATCATTATAATGGGATGATAATGAGAACAGGGACGAAAACAGGGAAATATTATATAATAGGGATAGACATAGATAATAAGGATGAGGAAGGAAAGAGAAATGGAATGGAAGTATGGAAAGAACAAGAGGAGAGATATGGAGAGTTGAACACACTAACACAAATAACAGGGAATGGAGGAATGCATAAGATAGTGAAAGTGTCAGAAGAAGTATTTGATAAGTTACCAACAGCGATAACAGAATTAATTATAGATGGTGTTAGATGTACAATTGATATGAAAGGGAGAAATCAAGGTTTGATAGTAGAACCATCACGATATGATGGGAAATCATATAACTTTGAAGATTTCGATAAGAAGATAGCCGTGTCACCAGAATGGTTAAATTTATTATTGTTGAGACATGCGATAACAAAATTAACGAAAGTAAATACAAGAGAGCCAAGAACAGAAAGATTAGTAAGAGAAAAAGGAACATTTGATGATACAAAATTTGTATCAAGTGATAATTTAACGGAAGTGTTAAAATTGATACCATCAGATGATCGGGATGTATGGTTAAAGGTGGGATACGCAATATTTAATTGTAATCCGGATGGGTTTGATTTATGGGTATGGTGGAGCAAACAAAGTAGTAAATATGGATCAGACGGTTATAATGTGTGTAAGAAAATTTGGAATGATGCGTATTATACAAAAGATATGTCAGTAAAATATTTATATGGACAAGCAAAAAAATTTAGTCCGAAAGAATATGAAAAATTGTATGGAATAGAAGAGAAACCGACGTTTAAAACCCAAAAAATAGATTGCAAATATTTGGGAAATAATGAAGATGTTATGAATGCAATAAATAAATTATTTAAAAGTATTCAGAAATGTTTATCGATAAAATCCGGATTAGGAACAGGGAAATCAGAATTAATGTTTGAAATAATAAAAATGTATAATTTAGAAAGTATATTATGGTTATGCGATAAAAGAATTTTAATTTTATCGACTCACGGAAAAACAAAAGAATTAGGGATGGTATCATATTTAGATGGTGTATTTGATGGAAAATACCAATTATGTTCTATCGATTCAGTATTAAAAATACCATTGGATAAAGATGGTTTCATAAAACAATTTGATTTGATAGTTTTTGATGAAAGTGAATCTTTATTGAATCAAATGTCAAGTGCTACATTAAAAGAAGGTGATAAACGAAAGAAAGTTTTTGAAAGAGTGTATTATTTATGCAAATCAGCTAAAAAAATAATCGCGATGGATGGGGATTATGGAAATAGAAGTCACAAATTTATGTCAGCGTTATCAGACGAAGTATCAGTAATCGAAAATAAATATAAATCATTAATAAAATATTTTTTATTTAGAAAGAGTCAGAAGAAATTTATTGAAGACATTATAAAAGATTTAGAAAAAGGTAAAAAAATAGTAGTTGCATCAGGATCGAAGAATATGGCAGAATTTATAGCGAAAAAGATACCAAAAAAGTTCAAATTGATAATTCACACATCAGCACAAACACAAGAAGAAAAAGATAAGTTAATGGATGTAAATGAATATTGGACAACGTGTGATATATTAATTTATACACCATGTGTAGAAACTGGTGTCAGTTATACAAAAAAACATTTTGATAAATTATATTTGATATTGACCGGAGGAAGTACCAGCCCAAGAGGAGCAATACAGATGACATGTAGAATAAGAAATTTTACAGATAACAATGTACAAACGTTGATAAAAGGATTATCAACATCAACAACAGAAAGTTTATGGAATTCGAAAGAGCTGGTAGAATTATATAAATATTTACATGATGACGAGAACACAACAGTCAAACATATAGAGATGGATGGTAAAATCCAAGTAATAAAAGAAATAGATTTGTTTTCTAAAATATTGGTTGATAATGAAGTTGAGAATCTAAATAAAAATCCGCATACGTTTATGACAGATTTCGTAAGACATATTAAAAAGAAAGGTCACACATTTGAGTTTGTAGATGAAACTATGGATAAAGTAGATATAAAAGAAATTAAAGAAGAAAGAAAAACATGTATGTTGAATGCTGAGATTATCGATGATGAAACAATGGATGGTTTAATGGATGAATTACGGAAAGAAACAATTGAACCAGAAAATAAAATTTTGATAGAGAAGAAGTTAATGATGAAAACATGGGGAATTAAAGATGTAACACAATATTTTTTAGACTGTTGGTATGAAAAAGAAATTGTTTTAAGACATTTTAAAGATGTTGTTAATATTGAGTTGATATTGAGAGATGTAGATCTGAAAGAATTAGATCATTATAGATTAAAACAGATAGAAGAAGCAAGAATAGTAAAAGAAATATTAGACATATTTGGATTCGATATCAAAAAAGAAAAGATAATTAAAAGAGAAGTATTTTTAGCGAAAATGGAAGAATGTATGAAAACATGTACTTTTTTTAAAGAAAAGAAATATGTTAATTATATTTTAGGAAAAAGTAAAGTAATTAAAACGAGTAATGGATTTTTGGGTGCAATAAATTCATTGTTTTCTAATTTTGGGTTGAAAATAAAACGAATCGTAAAAACAATTAAAAGAAAAGGAAAAGTATCAATCGAAAGTAATTACACATTAGCCTTTATAAATGGAATAAATGAGTTTGTTGGAATAAAATCATTCGAGAAAAAATTGTGGAATGATTTATTTTAACATTTCGAAGGTTTCAACATTTAATATAAAAAATGTGAAAAGCTTAGGGTAATACAAAAGTCCTGTAAAGATTTATAATATTAAGAGATACTTTGTATTACCTTTACCTATTTACATTTTATTTAAAAAATGTTAATACTTGAAGGTTACCTTAAAACCATATATTATCATTTTCTTACAGTTCATTTTTTGTAACGTTAAATCTCACTAAATTATTAAAAATGTAAGAAGCTTAGGGTAATACAAAAGTCCTGTAAAGATTTATAATATTAAGAGATACTTTGTATTACCTTCTCCTTTTCACTTTTAAATATCAAAATGTAACTTACTAAAGGTTATCTTAAAACTCTATATTATTATTTTCTCAACAGTGTATTTATTGTAACTTCAAGTTTGAATGATTTTTTGACGAATTTATTGAGACAAAAATTCACTATAAAAATATTTGACTAAAAAATTAAATAAAGAATGTGCAAGAATAATATATAATAATGGATAAAAAAGATAAATATGTCACAATAAGAAAATTACGTATAATGGCATTAATAAAATCATTCGTCGAAAGAGAAAGAAATAAAAAATATGAGTGCCATGAAAGCTCAACCGATGCGTCATCGAGTAGTGAAGAATCAATATCAACTACGGATGGTTTTTCTGATGAAACAAAAAGATTGTACAAAATGACAAAAGGACAAATAGTATCGGGAATATTGAAACATTTGAGTTTTGATCTATTAAAAAAGAAAGCATTACCATATGTTACATTCAAAATAAAAATGAGAGAGATAGAAGAAAAATATGGTGATATTAATGTAGTCAATAATATTTTAAAATATTATGGTTTGAAGATAAGACAGATAACAGAAAAAACATTAGAAAAAGACAAAGAATATAACGCAAAATTAAGCACAAGAGAAGATGGAACTCAGGCGAGATTAGGAGATTACGAATTGATGTACATAAATGAGTTACATGAATTTGTTGATGGAATAAAAGATTCCGAATATAAATCTGATCATTGGAAAGAATTATTTTAACATATTACCTTCTACTACTCACATTTTAATTAAGAAATGTGAATAGTCTGAGGTAGGCATAAGTATCGGTAAGAATATGTATATTACATAATACTTATGCCTACCTTTACCTAATTACATTTTACTACTTTTTTTTATGTTTTTTGACTGTCAAAAACTTACTTATTATAAGCAAAGCGCTCTTCTATTGCTCATCGCTACTCAAAAAGATATTCTTTGAATATCTTTTTGAAAGCTCTTCGTAATAGAAGAAAGGAGATGATTGATGAATTCCGCTTCGCTTCATTCATCAATCATCGCGTCGGCGCCGGCCGATAAAAATGTGAGAAGGCGCAAAATTAGATATACCAAACGAAAGACGACTGAAATATCTTCTTGAAAAATAAGAAAGAAGTTAAATAAAAAAATCTCAAAGAAAGATAATGGATACACCAGACATAGATGATGTGGAATATACGAAAGAGAATCAAGGATATGATATAAAAATAGTAAAAGAACTCAATATGGTAAAATACTTGATGGAATTAAATGAAATATTCAAGTTAAATGAAGAGGGAACAGAACCAAAACCAAGGTGGATAAATATAAGAGAAGAATGCGAAGGATATGAACAGATGTTGATAACAATATTTGACATTGCAGTAATAGAAGAGATATTCAAAAGATTACGAAAGGATAAAAAATACGTGATAACATTTGACACAAGGACGAGAACGACAAAGAAAGAGATAAATAAAATTTTATCGAGTAACAAGAATGACATAAAAGATAAAGATGTTAAGTTTGAGATTGTCTTAAGACAAGTTTAAAAAATGATGTGAATAATTTTCGAAAACAAAAATTATTCAGAATATTTTTTGTCAGGAAACAGGATTGTTTAAAAAGGGTTTCTAAACAGATCGAGCGCGGAAAATTCTATAAATATGCAAAAAAATATGCAAAAAAAGCTATCAGTATAGATTAAAATATGTGCAAAAAATATACATAATTAAATATAAAATATGCAGAAAAGAGTAACAGTATGATAATTTATATAATCCAAAATTATACATTTCATACATAAAACAATAAAAATGTTATTGTACATATACATTTTAAATATAAAAAATATGCAAAAAAATAAAATATGATATAATAATAATGACAAAACATATATGTAAAAAATGTGGAAAAGAGTTTGACAGGAAGTCAAGTTATGATAATCATATGAAGAATAAAAAGAGTTGTATAAGATGTGATATTTGTGGGAAAACGTATTCGCAAAAATCAGCATTGACAAGACACCAAAAAATGAAACATAATAACAAAAAAAGTTCAGAACGTAAAATTAAAGATACTATTGAAGAAATTAAAATTATACCATACGGTACAGAATGCAACAAAATAATACCAGAAAGTAAATCTTTAGAGTTATTAAAGAAAACGGTTTTACCAGTTACAAAAATAATAGAATATATGCATTGTAATCCGAATTTTCAAGCATTACATAATGTTTATGTGATGGATTTGAAGATACCATATGTTGATGTTTGCGACGGTGATACATGGAAAAAGATGTCAAGAGAGCCTGTAATCGATGATATGATAACAGATGTGCTAAATTTTATTAATACAACATTTGAAGATAAACAAGACGAATTAACAACATCAGAACAAACAGAATTGAACAAACGAATACATTCGATAGAAGATGAAAGTTGTGTTAAAAAACTTAGACAAGAGATACTTTTAATGTTGTACAACAAAAAATCACTGATCAAACGAACAAAAAAAATTTTTGAAAAATATCAAGAGCTTAACAGTATTGATATTGAAATTAAACTATTTACACGGCGCGTTGATAGGAAGAAGAAATGTGAAGAAAATTCAAAATTAATAAAAGATCTACGAACGAAAGCTGACGCGGAAGGATATTAGAATAAATTTGTTCTCTTCGAGAACAGCGCTCTTCTATTGCTCATCGCTACTCAAAAAGATATTCAACGAATATCTTTTTGAAAGTTCTTCGTAATAGAATAAATGAGATGATTGATTCGCCACGCTCATCAATCATCGCGTCGGCGCTGCCCAACAAAAAATGTGAGAAGGCGACGAACTCTATATATTATTATGATTTGATTAATCATAATGATACATCCTATAATAACACTTCCATGAAAATTCATCCACCGTTAAAAAAATGTTATCAGTCATATGATTTATAAAATGTTATCAGTTATGTATCAAAAAAATGTTATCAGTCATATGATTTATAAAATGTTATCAGTTATGTGATTCATAAAATGTAATTAGGTAAGTGTTTATAAAATGTAATTAGGTATGTATCAAAAAAATGTTAT
>Ga0172381_10004785_pt1 | contig 13900 bp, 8 predicted proteins | sample Leawel6488metaG_FD_119754 | JGI IMG/M metagenome (GOLD analysis project Ga0172381, IMG submission 119754) | Leachate microbial communities from a municipal landfill in Southern Ontario, Canada - Leachate well 64-88 metaG | ecosystem: Engineered > Solid waste > Landfill > Unclassified | place... | reverse complement strand
TTATATGAGAGAAATAAAATTTAGAGCTTGGGATAAAATTACCAAAGAAATGTTAATGCCGTCATTTGGAAAAATTGGTTTGCCTAATCACGATTATCAGATAGAGAATGGTGAGTATTTTGTGGTCTACGTGAACGTGCACTCCGATGGCTTGGCTGTCAGCGTGCGTCGCCTCGGGCTCGGCGATGTCTGGGATGGCGAGTATCGTCATCGCGTTGTTTCCCCGCAACTTGATTTTTAGTTCCTTAGACTTTGACTCTTAGATTTTTTGACACTTAATTTGAAGATTATGAAAAAAGTTAAAGAATTTTATAAAGAATGGGCAAGAAAACATTGTAAAAAAGGAGAAATTCTTGAGCTTCATATGTCTCCAACTATATTTTTAGTTGCTAAAAAACAACTAGAAGTTCATAATTCATTTTGGACAATAAAGAAAGATAAATAATATGAAAAAGAAACAAACAATTAATGATTTTAATAAACAGGTAATTGAATTTATTTGGCAATCAAATTGTATTGAGCAAGAATATAGTCAATTAGCTCGAGAAGATGCTTTAAATGCCTGGGAATGGGCTTATCTTAATAAAGATGAAAAGTTTGGAATTCAATATATTTTAAAGATTCATTATCTTTTAATGAGACATATTAATCCAGAGATAGCAGGAAAGATTAGAAATTGTAATGTTTATATTGGAGGACAACTTAAACCTTTTATAAGTGAAGATCTTATTAAATCTGATTTATTAATGAAAATTTGTTTTGAAATGTTAGCAAGAGGAAAATTTAATAAAGAAGAAAAAGCTAAGCAAATTCATATAATATTTGAAAATATACATCCATTTATTGATGGTAATGGAAGAGTTGGTCGTATACTTTATAATATTCATAGATTAAAATTAGGACTACCAATTCATATTATCCATGAAGGAAATGAGCAAATGGAATACTATAAATGGTTTAAATAGCGAGTATAGGATAGTGGTTAGTCCGCCTGCCTTCCAAGCAGGATACGAGAGTTCGAATCTCTCTACTCGCACAATAGCTTCCGTAATAAAATTTTAACCGTAATTTTAAGTACGAATAATCGGTCACGACTAATTATGCTATTTAAAAAGACGCTCAATTTTTTGGGCGCCTTTTTATTTTATTCTTCTTGTAATGTGCTTATATCAACTCCTGTTATTTTTCCTCCTTCTATCATTGTTTCTTTTATTCTATTTGCTAAAAATTCAAGTCTATTCAATTTTTGTTTTTCTGTATAACGAGTATATGGTTCCCATCCTTTTCCTAATTTTTTAACTTCTTGAATCAATGCTTGATATTCTGCTTTAACTTCTTTAAGTCTTAATTCTTGTTGTTTTGTAGGATTAAACGCTCTTAATTTAAGACCAAATACAGAATCAGCAATTGATGAAGAAATTGATTGAATTTGAACTCCTTTTTCTTCAATGGTTAGATCTGTACTATCATGAATTGCTTTTGATATTTTTGTCCAATTATATCCTCCTGGAACAATTGGCGGAACAATTTGTTTATAAAAGTATTGACTATATGCTTTTAACCATCCTGATAATCCAGGTTCAACATCTTTATCTTGAATATCAACACCTAGAAAAGGATCTTTATTTGATATAATAGCGGCAGCATATTGTACTCCAGGATTTTGAAATACAAAATTCATTGGATTAAATGCTTTAACATCCTGAACGAAAGGAACTATATATGATAAATCCATAAATTGATATTGACCATACTTATCAAGTTCTGGATACAAAATATAAAGTCCTGATTGCATCCATTTCGGAAATAAATTTTGTTTTATTCCTTTTAGTCTTTCTTCTGTTAATCCTAATTTCTTTCTTGCTTGTTCTTCGAGAAATGTCATGATAAGTATCCATTTAGCAATAGTTGCCATTCTTGTTATAGATGCTTCAAGTATTCTAGGTGCAGCAAGTAATTGAAATCTAATAAAAGGAATTCCATACCATTTCTGTGATAAGTTGGCAAAAAAAGGAGTAACAGCTTGATAATTTAATCCCCATTTTTTAGCAAAACTAACAGCATCTTTTATTTCCATTCCTAAATCATATTTGGCATACTTAAATAAAGATAATTTATTCCATTGTTCTTCTGCTTCATAAAGTGCTCCTAAATTTCCTTGAACCTTTCCATACACATCTTTTAATTTTGACATTATATTAAAAACTGAATCACCTAAACGACTTTTAAAATCAACTTTATACATTCCTGTTTTATCATTTATTTTTATCTTTGAATAGTCAAGTTTCTTTTTATTAACTCCATCAAGCATATTACCCAATTCATTTCCTGTCCATGTAGATCCAAACAATCCTTCATTTCGAGCTTCAATAAAATCTGCTTTTTTATAAATAATATCAACAAGAGAAGATCCATAGATATCAACGCGATGAGGACTTAATCCGGCAATATCAGATAATAGAAAGTTAAAATACATATTTCTAAAATGAGTAGCAGGATTATCAACAACCTTAAATTTTTTCCACTCTGATAACATTTGATTTGAAAAATTATGAGCAGCATCTTTTGCTGTTATAATTCCTTTTACATCTTCATAAATAAATGGATCAACATATTTTCCAGCTAACTTACCATATTGTTTGCTATCTGGAAGTCTCTTAAAATTAGAAAATGATGTATCTTTAACCATATCTAGATGTTTAGCAACTTCAGAGAATTTATTGAGAATAGCAACATCATATCCAACTTGTTTAATGGTTTTAGCTACAAGATATTCTGGAGCTTCTAAAATTTCTCCCATTACTGATCTTTCTTCTTTTGTAAAATCTCTCCATATTCTTTGATATCCTGGACGAGTTTTAATCATTCCTCTATCTTCCCATCCTTCTTTAATTAATTCTTGAGCTTTATTTTCAGAAACTATCTTTTCAATTCCTCTTTTTTTAGCACGAGAAAGACTTGCTTTTTCTCCTCCAGTTGAAGTTATAAAATCAGTTAATGGTTTTTGTAATTCATGATTATAATAAGCACGCATTAAATATTGGCCTTTATTTTTTTCAAAGACTTCACGACTAATAGCACCAACACGATAAAATTGTTCTCCATAATCATCAAGTATACGACGAGCAACAAGAGCTCTATCTCCAATCTTAGAATTAGGATGTTGTCCTCCATTAATAATAGCTTGTTGTAATGTAATTTTTTCTTCAGTAGTTAATCCTTCACCTAGATATTTTGCCATCTCTTCTGAAATATTACTTGACTTGATAATTCCTTTTTCAGTAGCATCACTTAAATCTTTATACCATTGAGGTTGATTATAGCGATAAATAATTTTATGTCCAAGATAATTAACAAATTCACTCTTTTTTAATGTATGTTGTAATGAATCAAGTAATTGTGGACCATAAACTTTTTTCCATAAAAATTTAAGACCAGTTTCAATTCCTTTATTAAGAGCACGTTCTAAAGGTTTTAATGTCATCATATCAATCAACTGACTTATCTTTGTAAATCCTGGAAGGTCTTGCATGAAATCAAATATAACATCAGCTCTTAAGTCGTTGCCAGAATCAAATTCTTCTTGATATAACTTACGAAAGAAATCTTCATTTTTTCCTTCTTTTTTATATTTTTCAAGTTGTTGTAAATATGCTCTTTTTTGAATTTCTTCTTTACTTGGAACTTTTTCAAAATTTCCATATTTTTCTTGAAGTTGTTTTTCTTGTACTTTAGCAAATCTTTCACGTTCAATTTTTAATCTTTCTCTAATTTGTTCAGGAGCTTCTGTTTTTTTGATAGTTCCTTTCTTTTCAGCTTCTGCTAAATAATCTTTGTATGTTTTGCCTTCTCTTGATTTTTGAAGAATCTTTGATTGTATAGCTTTTGCTTCATCTACTGAAACTGTGCCCTCTTCCTTTGGTCTTCCAATTGATTTTTTCTCTTTTGTTATTTCTTTTAATTTAGAAAGTTCGCCTCCAATAGTCATTTTACGAATATCACGAACAGGAAGATCCACTTGAGACGCAAATTTGATAGGATTAATAGCAAGAGCATGATTTTCGGACATTAATATATCATATCCTTTACGACTATAATATCCTTTATTTTTAACAGCATTAAATAACTCTTCTTTAGTTGGAAAAGATTTTATTTTCATTTTAGATGAATCAATTTCTACTGATGGTCCGAATCTTTCTATTTCAGATTTAGAAGTTCCTAAATTAATATTTCCATTCTTATCTATCTTTAATTTTCCTTCATCTGTTCCATGATATAATGTTGGTACTTTTATTGCTTGTTCTACTTTTGGTGATATTTGTTTGATGGTAGGTTTTACCAGGGTAACTGTTGGTGTGCTAGGTGTTATAGGATTAGATATAACTTTAGTAGGTTCTTTTACTATAGAAGGTTGAACAGTAGAAATTTGTTCTCGTTGAGTAACTGGACCAACTCCAATAACTTTTTTCTGTTCTGCTACTTGTAATTTATTATCAATTTTATTAATAATAGTTTGTAATTTTTTTATCTCATCAATAGTAGTTTGTGATGCTCCTTTTTTGATTAATACTTGTTTTTCTTGAATTGCTTTTTCAAGTTTTGTCTTTAATATTTGAGCAGTTTTTATCGCTTTAGAATCAAGCATTTGAAAACCAACCTGCGAACTAACAATCGGTGTAATTTCTGGAATTGCTGATGTACCAATAGGTAATTGAGATCTTACAGATAATGATGTTTGAGGAGTTGTTAATGTTGGTTGTGTAGTTGGAGCTTCTGGAACTTCTGATGCTTGAAGTCTTGCTTGTTCAGGTGTTAAGTATTGAGATTTAATTATTGATTTATTAATTTGTATAATAGGAGATGCTAATTTTCTTCCTAATGTTGGTTCGCCTTTTGTTACTTCAAGTTGCCCTGTAACTCCTTCTTTCGGTTTAAATAATTCAGATGATACCGACTTATCTTTTATTAATGTAGCTACACCTTTGTCAAAATCCATCTTAATAGACTCGGTTGGTCTATATCCGGCAGTTGGGTTATTTTTATAGTAACTATTATAAGCAGAAGTGGCTAAACTTGAAGCCATCCACATATCCATTCCAATAGGCAATAATGAAGCATACCAAGCTTTTGCTACTTCATTCTTATCAATATTTTTAATATTTCCTTCATAATTACCAGTTAATAAATAATTTCTTGCTTGTTCTAATGTAGTTTCAGGAACTTGTTCAATAAACTTTTGAGCAACATAATTAATAAATTGTTCTTCATTTCCTTTGATAACTTGAGGAGTCATTTTTCCTATATCTATTGTTGTTTGAATTGCTTTTGGAAACATAGATACTCCTTGACTAACAATCTGGCTTCCAAATCTTCCTTCTTCTTTTGATAAATCTTTTGCTGCCTTAATTGAATCTTGAATTTTTCCTAATCCTTGTTTTCTTGAAGTTATATATCCTAGTTGAGAACCAATAGCAGCACCAGCAATTCTTCCTAAAATATTACCAACAACTTCACCTCCTTTTGCTAATTTTGTAGCAAGTGTAGTAAGAGGTTTTTCGTCTTGAGGAAATAAGGTTCTAAGAGTAGTTTCAGCTTGTGGTTTTTCTTTAACAATAGGTTCTTGAGGTTTAAGATTTTGATATGAAGTAGAAGTCTTTAGATAAGGATTTTTAATAGCCGTTTGCGCCGAAGTTTCTTTAGCTTGTTTTTCTAATACTTTTTTCTTAGCTAATTCAAGAAGACTGCCTGATGAATATATTTTTTTATCTGTTGTAAACATAATATTATAATTATTTACTCAGTTGTTTGTTGTCCTAGTAAAGAAAATAAAGCAAAAATATCAGAAGAATTTTCTTGTGTTGTTAATAATTTATTTAGCTCATCTAATATTTTTGGGTCAAGATTTAATCCAGTCATTGCTTCTTTAATTTCTATATCTGTTAATCCCATTTGTTTCATTGTCAATAATTCTCTAGCATCAGATTGTGTAATTCCAATTCTTAAAAAAGCGGCTGGTTTTATTTTAGTAATAATTTGTTCAACAACATCACCTGAGGCACCTTTTGCCATTTCATCAAGTTGTGCATCTGTATAATTATTCCATAATTGAGTAGAATCAATATTAGGAATTTTTGCCGCCAATGCTCTGACAGCTGATTCTGTCCATGTAACATGTTTGATTCCTTGATCTTGACCAACAATTGTTCCTTCTTTCCATCCTTCAGCTTTATTCCAGGCTGTTTGTAGTTGAGACCATTCTTCATCTGTGAATTGACTAAACGGTTTAGAAATAGAAGGAGCTCCTAATTTTACTAATTTTTGATATGTATATCCTTTTCCATTTGGCTTTCCATTAGTAAGTCCGCCTGACCATTTAAGCATAGCTGTATCAGGATCGAGACTTGCGTAAGTTTTACCTAATAATAAATCTTTGCGAGCTTGTTCTCCTGTAGCAAGATCTGGAAAAATAGCAAAAGATCCACCATCAGACGCTTCTGCACCTTTTGTAGCACCATAACTTGCGGCAAAGTTTCCAAATTTAATATTTCCAGGATTATTATAACGCAATGAAATAGTACCACCAACACGACCAGAAGTTGCATCAAGTCCAGCAGCTTTATAATCAGAATCACTAACTGGTAATCCTAATTCTGTTTTCTTTTTAATTATATCAAGTTTTTGTTCTTCGGAATTAATAGCTTCCTTAGCAATTTTATCTTTTTCTTCTAATAAATCTTTCATAGCAGTAATCATATCTTCCTCTCTTGTTCCACGATATTCTTCTTCTTCCGTAATTCCTTGAATATGAGCTGAGGCAGCAGCATCTCTTGCGGCTTGCACTGATGCTTGTTCACTAGGACTTAATTCTCTCATTCTTTCATCTGTAAACATTCCTGGTACTTCAAGTGCCTTATCTCTCAATCCACCAAAAGGAGTAGTATCTCGTTGAATAGTTCTCCAATATGCCTTAGCCTCTGATAATGGTTGCTGAATTTGTGATTTTCTTTGAATAATATCTTTTGCTGTTTGTAAAAATCCAGTATTACTGTTTAATTTATCAAGATTTGAAAATTTGCTAGTAAGGGAGCTTTCATTCTTATATTGAATTCCTCCATCAGGTGTCCTTGTTGCCGACGGTAATGAGTTAACAGGAATAGATGTTTGATAAACACCAGCTCTAACTTTAGCTTGATAATCACCTAAATCTCTAATCCATTCTCCTCCTTCAGTATAGATTTTATTATCAGGCGTTTTATATGTTTTTATGGCCATATTATTATATATTAAATATTAGATCTATATTTAGATACTCTGTCCCATTTACTCTTTTCAATTTCTTTTAATCTGTCAAGTGCTATGTCTCCAGTTGCTACATATCCAGATGTTCCTTTTTGATTAACATTATATAAAGGTGAAACATTGCTAGCATTATAAGTTATTCCTTGTTTGTAAGGATTAATAATATTTCCAAGCATATCTTGTTTTTCATTTAAAGTAGCAGAACCCAATTGTCTTTCTGCTTCTATTCCAAGATCTCTAGCTTTTTCTTGCCATCCAGCTCTTTGATCTTCCCAATTATAGCGTCTCTCAGTTGGAATAGCTCCTTCAATTCCAGCATTTTCAATTGCACCTTCTGCTCCAAGCGTTCCTCTTGCTGATCCTGAGAAAGTTAGTCCTCTTGCTCTTAAACTTTGTTTTGTTGTTGCTAATTTATCTTTATATGCTAATGCTTCTTGTTGAGTATATCTAGCTGATTCGTTTCTAATATCAGCCATTTTATTTGATAAATCTTCAATAGTTCTTCCTGTTATTTTTTCATAATAAGGACTTAAATCAGTTTCAGCATTTTTTGCTGCTGTATCTATAATAGTTTGTAGTTCGGATACTGTTGGTATTTTATTTCCTGATGTAAAATCCATTCCTGCAATTTGTTTTAAGATAGCTTTTTCTTCAATACTTAAATCCATTCCATCAATATCTATATTTAATTTATCAAGTTCTGCTTTTTGTTCTGATGTTAATCCAGATTCATCTGTTGTAGTAGTTGATGTTCCAGCATCTGCTTTTTTCTTTCCAGTTGTTTTATCATAATCAGAACGTGAAGTCAAAGCTGCTTTTAATTGTTCGGGTGTTTTACGACTCCAATATGCTTCAAATCCAGGATCATTAGCAAAATCTTCACGACTATATCCATATTTTAAAGCTTCTTCATAAGGATCATATGATGTTGTTTGATTATTTTCTTGTGTTACTGGAACTCCGCTATAACTTAAAGCGTCATTAATATTAGTTAAAATATTCTTTCCTGTTGCTCCAACTGTCCATCCAGAACTTTGAAGACGAGATGCTTCAGCAGAACCAGTTGTAACGACAATTTTATATTTACCATCAGGAGATGATAAAGTTGCCTTTTGTCCTGTTGGTTGAATTGATGAAGGAGTTGGAGTAGATTGTACTGTTGTTGGTTTATAATTTAAAGCAGTATTAGTATCTATAATATTAGTTCCAGATGCTCCAACTTTCCATCCTGATCCTTGAAGTCGTGATGCTTCAGATGACCCAATGCTTACAATTGTTTTATATCTTCCATCAGGAGATGATAAAGTTGCCTTTTGAGTTGATGATGTTTGTTGTGTTTGAGTAGGAACAGAAGTTGTCTGAGAAGATGTAGCTACTGTAGATTTATCAGCAAAAGGACTTAAATTTTGACCTAATATAATATTAGCAGCATCTTTTACTGTATTGTTTTTAAATCTATTATATTCATTTTCAGTAGCATATCTACCATATACTTCTTTATATAAAGCATCAATATATGCTCTATTTGCTATTGCGCTTGGATTAGCTGATGCTATTCCTTGATTTTTTAGTGCCATATTTATATAAATTAATTATTACCAAGTTGCTATTGCTACTTTTTTCCATGTATCCGTATCAACACATACATAAATATTTGAATCATCCCAACATATGTCTCCTATATTTCCTGTTGCTGCGGCTGTCGCTGGAGTTTTAGCAGTTCTTATTCTTACTATATCTGAATTAACATCTAAATATGCTGTTGGTTCAAAGAATAACTCATATCCCACATCTATCTCTGTAAATATATCAGTATCTATTGTTAAATCAGACGATGAATTATAAGCTGTTACAATCGCAAATGTATTATCTTTTCTATTCCAAACTTTTTTTCCAACATCAGCTGCTGTAAATCCTGTTCCAGCTTTTCTTTTTAGATGGTCGGCAACAGGTGTATCACATAATCCAAATACAATTACAGCCGGATTAATGAATGTTTTTGTATATAATGACAAAGCATAATCATTATCAGTGGTTGAATTATTAACTCTAAATCTTAGCCAAGTATTAGTAGTACTATTTACTCTTCCATCATCAAATGGTGATTGAAATGATACTATATTATCTGTATTATTTATTCCTGTTCTTAAAAAGAAATCATTGTTAGCTTGAATTTTAAGTAATCCATTATGATTTTGAGCTGATGATGCTCCTAGTGTATCTTTTGTTGATAAAAAGTATGCTTGTTCTATTGTAGCATCATCATATAAGATAATTGAAGCATCTGAACCTCCATAAATAGTAACTCTTAAAACATCGGAACCATCATAAGCAGAAAAAGATGTACCAGACATAACTGCTCTTTGACCAGTTGCTGATGTTTGAATTGTTCCTCCAGTAATTGTTGGTGTAGTAATAGAAATACTAGCAGATACTGTTGCCGCATTAACATTTAAAGCATTTATGAAAGAAGTAGTAACAGTATCTCCAATAATTGTTGTAACACCTGCACTATCTTGTGCCGTTCCTAATCCGACATTCATTCCAACAACTAATCCATTTAAAATAGCGATACCTGTTGTCGCATTAATTGAAAAAGTAGTATTATTATCTTTATCTCTTCCTAAAATACCTGTAGGACTTATTCTAATATCTCCTGTAACTCCATTAACATAGTTTCCTATTTGAATGGCTCCTAATACTCCAAAAGTAAAATCACCAAGAATTGTTCCATTTGCTGTATCAATAGCATCATCGGCAAAATGTCCCGATGCATCAATGGCAGCGGCAAGTGTACTTGCTATTCTTCCTCCAATAGTTGAATCTCCATCAATTGTTGCTTTTATTGTATAAGTTTCATCGGCTATTGTATATTTAATATATGAAGCATCAGAAGCTGATCCTTGATAAGAACCTTCTGGACCAAAATAATATCCAGCATTTGTTGAATCAGAGAATGAAGTTTTACCATACTTTAAAATACCTCCAGAAAGTGTAATGCCAACAAATTCAGCATTACCATCGCCATAAAGTTTCCATCCTCTTATTCCAGAAAGAAAATTTCCTGATTCTACATCTTCTCCTGGTTGAAGTTTTGATAAGCTTGTTCGACTATAACCAATTGAACCATCAGCAATAAGAGACTCAGAGTTTGAGCTGTTAATTGAACTAGCATTTGTTTGTATATTTAGGAGGCTTGAATATCCTAAATCAGAATAATTTGCCATTATGGTTCTTGTTTAATTTCTGTTTGAATCACAAAACCTTCAAATTCCCATGACTTTCCTAATCCTTTTTCATAAAATTTATATCTAAATCGATTAGCTGATCCTGATATATCTCTTTGTTCTATATTTTTCTTTAATATTGAAATATTAGCTTCCCGAAATGCTACTTCATTATCCTTTTGAACAGAACACTTCATTCCATTAGCATAATTAGAAAATATAGTTAGATGGGTTGTAAATTTAACATCTTCAGGAACTCCATGATCCATTGCCTTTGTATCAAAAAATGAATCAATTTCATTACCGTTATCTGAATATACTTTATCAATTGGTATAGCAAATTTCATAACAAATCCATCATCATTTCCAAAATAACAACGTTTCTTGCCTGATTCAATATATGAACAAGCTGATTTAGCTATATCATAAGTACATCTAGTATAGCATTTTTCTCTATTTGTATCCCAACAAAACCAAGTATTTGTATAAGTATTTTCTCCTACTGTTATTGTTCCTAAAAATACTCTATATTCTGATTCATTATAACAAGCTCCTATTTGATTTCCTAATGTTGTTTGATCAACAGCATCAAAATATTCTTGTGCTTTTGCTGATATCAATTCTGGCATTCCTCCAGAATATCTCCAAGTACCTTGACGATTAGTCCAGTATAAAACACCATTAATATTAACAATTGAACGAAAGCTATCACATCCAACACTAGCTATTCTAACTTTATTTGATTCATCATATCTCCACATTGAAAAATGTTTAAATACAATAAGTCTATCAGCACATTCAGCAATTCCAGTTATTTCATCTCCGTCATCTTGTCCAAATTCCACAAAATTAGTTAAAATTCCAGTCCACCCAATAGCACCGGCTGTTGGTTCATCTGAAAAATAAACTCTTGAAGGATATACAGTTGAACTAACTTTACAATAACCAATATAAAGTAAATCCCTATAAGTAGTTATATATTTTGCTTGAGGCATTGATGTAAGATCAGTATCTACAATTGAAAATGTTGTTGCTTTTACAGTAGCGTTTGGTAAAAATGTTGTTCCTGATTTATAACCAACGATGAACGCTTTTCCAAGATAATTTGTCATTGCCGGAATTGAAGTAGCATATGAATCCCAACTTGTACTTATTCCTGAGATAGTTGCGAAATTACCTGTTGTTCTATATTCAAGTGTTAATGCTGTTCCGTTATCTGCTGTTGCTAATAAATAATTAGTTGATGATGCTGTGTCATAATAATAATGTAAATAACTTACATCTTTACTATCAATAACTTGACTATTAACAGCTAAAGAATATCCTGGAACTTTTTGTAATTTTCCAATTTTATAAATCCAACAATTTTTACAAGCTGTTAATTCATTATCCTGTAATAAAAAATCTGATACTCCTACATTTAAGAGTCCATCAAAATTAGTATATCTTATTGCTGTTTGAGCCATATTATTCTAATTCGACAACTATAGCATCATCATTGCTATTATAAGTTGATGTTTTTTCTACATATTCAGCATCCCCCATTTGCTCTGGACCAGAATATTCAATAATCTGGTCATCGAGTATCTTAAGAAACATATTATACATTTTGTCTCCTCTTTTGTCATTTCCTCTAATATAAGCAAATTGTGCTGCACAATAATATATTAAAATAGGAATAAAAGGAAAGTCAATTTCAGTAGATAAATCTGATGTAATTTCTGCTATTGTTTTATAGTATTCAAAGATAATGGTATAAACCGCATCAGGTGTTGGAAATAAATAAAATTTATTATTTTTAATTGTATAATTTGTAGGTTGTCCTGTTGGAACTGTATCTCCTGTTGCTGTATAGTTATTATAATCAGTCTGACTCATAAAGTCAAGTTTTCTAGAATTTACTTTAATGTATTCTAATAATAATAAATCATCTGGTTTATCAATATATTGTTGAGATGCTACTGTTGATGTACTAGAATTTATTGTTCTTAAAAATGGCCAGCGTCTTTTTTTAGCAACTATTTCGTCTACTCCATCTTGAACTGTTTCAATAGCTACATCCCAATTTAATTCTGCTTCAGGATTATCTTCAAGTTTTGTTAATGCTTTTCTAAGACCAGATTCTATAATTCTTTTTATTGATTGACGAGTAAACGAAGTATTATCTATTTCATCTGAATAAACTGATATTTTATCATCTGTACTATTATAATATGCCGAATCAAAAAAACTGTAAGTATCACCAGCATATGTGTAATCCGTAAATAATTGTGAACAATCTATTTCTTTTGTCGACAAAAGAACTCTTGTTCCTTCTGTTGCTATTTTTCCATAAAATAAAATTTGATTAAATCTTATAAAAGTAATAGGATCTGAAGCTTCATGTGAATATTTTGTCGCAGATACTGTAAATCCAGTAGATGATGTTCCTGCTCCGTTAGCATCGACTAATACTATCTCAGCTTTTTCTGATCCATATTCACCTATAATAATATAATAATCAGATGTTCCTGTTATAATAAATCCTCCATTATCTAGTGTGGCAAGAGTTGTGGCTCCAATAGCACAATCTGCTGTTAGATATGTTCTTGCTTCATCTTCTAATGGCGGGTTAGCAATTTTTATTTTGTTTTGTTTAGTCTGTAGATATGATGGCATATTGTTATTTTTTAAATATCTTAGGTACTTTATCCGTAATAAAGTAGATTGATTTAGGTTTCTTATCTTGAATAAAGTAGATTGATTTAGGTTTCTTATCTTGAATAAAGTTTAAGACTTTTGGAGTAAAATCTGATGGCGGAGAAGGACTTGCTGAGACGGAACTACTAATACTAGTACTAGGCGAACTACTAATAGAACTAGATGGACTATGTGAAATAGAAGAAGAAATAGAACTTGACGGAGAACTCGATAAAGATCTACTAGGAGATAAACTAATTGATCGACTAGGTGATAAAGAAATTGAGCTTGATATCGAACTACTAATTGACGATGATATAGATCTTGAAGGAGAAGTGCTAATAGAACTACTCGGAGAAGTACTAGGAGAGATTGATGGACTTGGACTTGTTGATGGTGAAGAACTTAAAGAACTACTAATGGAAGTAGAAATACTGCTAGAAGGACTTAATGAAATACTAGAACTAATCGATGTAGATGGTGATACTGAAGAGGAAATTGATGTAGATTCAGAACTTGAAATCGATGTAGAAGGTGATGTACTAATAGAAGTACTAGGTGATGTAGATAATGAACTACTTATCGATGTAGAAGGTGATACCGAACTCGATATAGATAAAGAAGGGGAACTACTTATTGAAGTTGATGGAGACACAGAGCTAGAAATACTAGTACTTTCTGAACTAGAAGGAGAT
>Ga0172381_10004783_pt1 | contig 13903 bp, 18 predicted proteins | sample Leawel6488metaG_FD_119754 | JGI IMG/M metagenome (GOLD analysis project Ga0172381, IMG submission 119754) | Leachate microbial communities from a municipal landfill in Southern Ontario, Canada - Leachate well 64-88 metaG | ecosystem: Engineered > Solid waste > Landfill > Unclassified | place... | reverse complement strand
TTTCACGAAATATGGAACATCCCTTGGAGTGGGCATCGGGGTTCCTATCCCGATCCTAGACAAGGATGTGTTGAAGGCTGCGGCAATCACAGATAGTGAGATCTATGCTCAGGTCCTTGACTATGCAACGCAATCGAGGGCGAGGAAACCCGAGAAATTGGTCAACTATGCTGAACTTAGAAGCGGGAAGATCGAGATTGGAGGAAAGGAGGTAAGAACGTCCTCCCTCTCCAGCTATCATAAGGCAAGGGCTATCGCCAATACTCTAAAGAAATGGATAGAGAAAGGGGAGTTCCTATTGACGGAGCCGGTAGAGCTAATGCCCAAAGAGCAGGTCCAGAGGGGATTGGAGATCAGATCTCCAGAGGAAGTGATCTAATGTCTAAGGGAAAATTTATTCTAGAGTTCTCGCCGAACTTGGTCAATGAACCAATCATCTGCGTCTTGGTCAGAGACATCGGGGTGGAACTCAATATCCTTCGGGCCGACATTACGGAAAAAGGTGGGCATATGCTATTAGAGATATCTGGCAAGAACAAGGAGAAGGGACTAGAGCGTCTTCGGTCTTCAGGAGTCAAGGTCCGTGAGCTCACAAGCTATCTGTCTCGCGACGAGAAGCGATGCTCCAATTGTGGGATGTGCGTCTCGATATGCCCGTTCCATTCCTATGAGCTTGACCCGAAAGATTACCTGGTCACGTTCAATTCCGAAAGTTGTGTCGGTTGTGGGATATGCATCGATGCTTGTCCAACCGTTGCATTATCGCTAATTGATGGGAAATGAGGGAAACCAAAATGATCCAAGGCTCCAGAACGGTATCTCCATTCTGTCCACCTTTATCATATTTAGAATATATTAATTCAGCGTATTACAAGAGATGGCCTGAAATGCTAAATCGACCATTAGTTTGCATGGGATGTCCCACCCATCATATCTACCCATGCCAGCACGATGTGAAAACCATATAAAAGTTGTGGAAAAAATGACTGCTCTTGTTGATAAGAAAGCGACCCTGATCATTGGTGGGCCAATTAAGATACCATTTGATAAGCAATTACCGTATAGTCCTAGCTGTTCAACCGCGGGTCCTGGGCCTGGAAGCATAAGCATCGTAGTAGAGTTCGAGGCATGGGTGAAACGTTCATTAATGAGGTCGATATCCAGCCCGTTGTATTTCAGGCACCAGAACAGGCGTTCTTTAACATAGACAATAGGTGCATCTATGGTTGCACCTTCTGTTCCGCCCCTCTTCTTAGGGAAGATCAAGGGAAGAAACATTCTCTAGACGGCATTGTCCTTCAAATTCTCGATGCTCACCGAAAGGATGCCTTAGATGAGGTAGCGATCACTTCTGGAGTCCCAGACACACCAAAGGAAACAGTTCAAAGGATGGCCTACGTGATACAAAGGATAAAAAGAGCCTTGCCCAATGTGAACATCGGGGTTGAGCCATACATATCATCGATGGACCAGATCAACGATCTGAGGAAGGCTGGAGCGGATGAAATCAGAATTGAACATTGAAACGTTCAACAGGGCGATCTTCCAGAAGGTGTGCAAGAGAAAGGATTATGATCTAATCCTTCGGTCGATCGAGCACGCAGTTCAGATCTTCGGGAAAGGAAGGGTCACTTCCAACATCATCATTGGCATTGGGAGAACGACGAAAACATCCTGGAGGGAGTGCAGCATCTAGTGTCGCTAGGTTGCGTCGCCACCATCCGCGCGGTCCGGACAAATGACATGAATGAAGGAACACTTTCCCAGTTCCTCGGAATATCGACAGGGTCGATGAAGCACGATTGCTGCGTCTCGTTAAAGAACAGAAGAAATACTTGAGCAGCATGGTCTGAGCACTTTAGATTTTAAAACAATGTGCAATCGTTGCGGGTGCCGTGACATAGTCCCGTTCGTTGACATTCTTTGAGGATTGAAGAAAATCCGAATCTATTCTGTCTGCACTGGCCTCTCAATGTGTCAATTTAAATATAGAGTAAATATTAACGATTGTTATGCGTGCTCTCGGCTTACTATCTGGCGGTCTAGATAGCTCCCTTGCGGTCAAATTGGTAATGGACCAAGGGATCGAAGTCATTGCGGTCAAATTTACATCAGCTTTCTGCAACTGCGATTCAGGGGGATGTTGTCACGCGGCCAAGCTTGCAGAAAAACTTGGCATTCGTTTGATCAATATCCCGAAAGGTCAGGAGTACCTGGACATCGTCCGAGAACCTAAGTTCGGGAGAGGATCTGGCATGAACATCTGTATCGATTGCAGGATATTCTTGCTGAAGAAAGCCAAGGAGCTTGCGGACGAACTCGATGCGAAGTTCATCTTCACCGGTGAGGTCGTAGGGCAAAGGCCGATGAGCCAGCATACAAACACTATGATGCTGATCGAGAAGGAGGCGGGGTTGGAAGGGAAATTGCTGCGCCCCTTGAGCGCCAAGCTACTTCCTGAGACCGAAGCTGAGAGGAATGGTTGGATCGATCGAGATAAATTGAGGTCCATATCTGGAAGAAGCAGGAAACCACAGATCGAACTCGCTGCTCAGCGCGGGATCGTCAATTATCCCTGTCCAGCGGGGGGCTGTCTTCTTACATCTAAGGAATTCTCCAGTAAGCTGAGGGACCATCTGGAGCATAATCCGGACCGTTTGAATTCCATGGACGTGGCCCTTCTGAAAGTTGGAAGACACTTCAGAGTGAACGGTTCTAAGGTGATCATCGGTAGAGACAAAGGGGAGAATGATCGATTAAGGATGTTGGCCGGCAGCGAGCATACGATATTGGAACCGATATCAACCCCTGGACCGGTGTGTCTCTGTGAAAGTGATGATCAAGATATGCTTATGTTTGTATCGACCATGGTGGCGCGATTCTCAGATAATGAAGGGAAGAATGTTAACATCAAGGTGAGATCGGATAAGATCGACGAGTCATTTGATGCAAAACCAATAGAACCGTGCAAGCTGGACATCTATAGGGTAGGCGAATTGATCATAACGATCGTCTGAATTGTCCATTGCCTAGATTGCAATACTATAGTTGCGAACCTAACTATCAATACTGGTTCCTCCTAAGAATTTGGCCACCCAAGACCTGGCGAACGTTAACTTAGTCGAACAGTCAATAAATGATCTCGCTATGATCGTCCTCACATCTTCCAAGCTCTTGACGAACCTATCCGATATGACCCGCTTGACGCTCATCCAGATGTATTCGATCGGATTCTGGTCGGGTGAATAAGGCAGCAAAAAGATGAGGTAGATGTCCAGGCGTATTGCGGAGGGCCTAGACCATTTTCTTGAACATCGGAATGTCGACGCAACCCTTCTTGGCCTTCATATTATCGCCAGACAGGTGAGTGAGCTCGACCTCCTGGTTACGAAATGCTGATTGAAGCGCCCCTAAGTGAAGCCTTAGGTCAGTGACATCATTCTCCAACCGATTGGCCTTCTCCTCCAGCATAAAGGGTGACATCGATAACTTCTGAACGCCCTGACTGCACATATCGTGGACCTGGACAGGAATTGCTGGACATTGTGAGTTCGCCATCCGAATGGAGAAGGAACTTTTGGGGCGAGGCGCACTGTAGCGATAATGCTCCCATTTAGGCAATCCTTCTTTATCTCGCTGAACGCGAGAAGTTCCTGAGGTCAAAAGGCATGAATTCGAAATATCTCGTGCCCTCACTTGTGGGAGGAAAGGATGTCCCGTATTCGTCAAACCACTTCAGAAAAATCAAGAAAGAGCTGGAGGAGGTCACGGGAATCGAGTTCCGCCTCAAGGATTTCCGTTCCACATACCGGGTAAAGCATATAGTCCAGGATGATTCTATTACGTCTAAAGCTGTTGAATATCCTTATCATGAACTACTGAGAGAACGACATCTGGATGTGAGGAAAACGATTCTATGACCCGGGAAATCAAGAGTTTGCAGTTCTTCAAGGAAGCATATTCTGCCCGTATCGAGCAGCTAAGGGATTCAAGAGATAAGGGAATGAAGGTCGTCGGCACGTTCTGCCTTTTTGTACCGGACGAGATTATTTTCGCCGCTGGGGCGGACCGAGTCATTCTATGCGGCGGGAGGAGTAACACAATATCCGTGGCGGAGGAGTACCTGCCCCGGAATATCTGCCCTTTAATCAAATCTTCATTCGGGGCGGTAATAAATGGCTCATGCGCGGGGGACCTGGCCTGCCCTCATTTCAGCATGGTTGACGCCATTGTGGCCGAGGCGACCTGCGATGGAAAGAAGAAAATGTACGAGCTCCTCCATGAGTACATTCCCACCTACGTGTTGGACCTTCCCCAGAAGCCAGATAGTAAGTCTTCGATTGACTATTTCGAATCGGAGCTCCGCAAATTCGGCCGATTCATGGAAGGGTTGACAGACAACATGATCACAGAAGAGGCGCTGGCCAGGGAGATACGGTCAGGGAACGAGACCAGGAGAATGCTTCACCGTCTTTACGATCTGAGGAGGCAGGATCCACCCCCCATCCGCGGCTCCGATGTGATAAAGCTGCTGCAGAAGCAATACTTCCTCTCGCCTGATGCTTTTAGAACAGGGCTAACAGAGGTATGCGATGAGGTTGAAAAGATAACGGTGACGGGAAACAAGGACGGACCGAGGCTGATGATCTCCGGATGCCCCATGCCAGCAGGAAACATGAAGGTCTCGCAGATAATCGAGGATATGGGAGCCTCCATCGTGGTCGAAGAGAGCTGCACCGGAACCCGCTCCTTCTGGGACCTTGTCGATGAACAGAAGGACCCCTGGACGGCATTGGCCGAGAGGTACCTGAAGATCCCCTGCTCGTGCATGACCCCCAACCAGGGCCGCATCGACAGCATCATCGAACTGGCAGAGAAGTTTGACGTGGATGGCGTGGTCTACTACACGCTCCAGTCCTGCCATGGGTACAATATCGAACGTTACAAGGTCGGCAAGGCGCTCAAAGAGGCGAACATCCCCATGCTCGCCATAGAGACCGATTATAGCGATGCAGATTTGGAGCAGATCCGCATCCGCGTCGAGGCCTTCCTGGAGATGTTATCGTGATCTCCATTGGCATCGATGCCGGGGCAGCGACGACAAAGGTGGTCGTCCTCAAGGATATGACCATGATAGGGTGGAAGGTCTGCCCCACAGGGTTCGATTTCGCCAAGGCGGCGCGAGATCTATATGAGGAAGTGCTTGTCGACGAAGGACTGGTCGTCAGGGATGTGGGTTTAATTTATGCGACCGGATACGGCAAGAACGCCATCCCATTTGCAGGAAGGACCGTTAGCGAGATCACTGCCCACGCTCGGGGAGTGTTCTTCCTGTACCCGGAGGTGGCCGGCATCATCGATATCGGGGGACAGGACAGCAAGGTCATAGTTGTCGACCATGGTCGGGTGCAGGACTTTCTCATGAACGACAAGTGTGCTGCCGGCACCGGAAAATTCCTCGAATACTCGGCCAAGGCGTTGGAGGTGTCCATCGAAGAGCTGGGCGATTTGGCCCTTACCTCCAACAATCCTGCTAAGATAAGCAGCATGTGCACGGTCTTCGCTGAGTCGGAGGTCATCTCGCTCCGGGCAAAAGGATATGCGAAGAAGGACATCGCGGCTGGACTGGTGGTTAGCATAGCTCAAAGGATCGCGGTGATGGCAAAGAGGATGGGGCTCAAGGAGAACGTTGCCTTCGTAGGGGGCGTGGCCAAGAACCGAGCTATGAAAGCGGCCTTGGAAGCGGAACTCGGTTTGAAGCTCTATATACCGGATCTGCCGCAAATAACGGGGGCCTTGGGAGCAGCACTACAGCAATCTAGAGCGGTGAAATCCTCGTCCACCCAAAGTAAGGGGAGCTGAGATGATCTCATTGTTGATGACATGATCTCATTCCATTCTTTTCGGCTCATTTAGATCATTTCTGGGATCTAGTTCCTAATCAACGATGAGGCTGCCATACATCCCTTGGCCTGCATGGCCTGGATATTCGCACAAATACCAATATTGACCCGGTGTTAGAGTATTGATGCGCATTTCCTGAGCCCAATAGTTATTGCTCTCGGGAGGGGAAAGCATCGCGCTCCCCGGCATGTTCATCCTCTGCATCATGGGCATTTGCGTGTACGGAGGCTGCCCGGTCGTCAACGCCAGATTGTGGTAGCCGCCCGGGTCGGCATTGACCAGGGTAATTGTCAATTTAGATTCCCTGGATAGATGAATGGTGGGATTCGTCAGGCCTAGGATGACGAAGGTCTCATCATGCCCCGAAGGAGAGGCCAGGACAACTACTCGAGATACCCCACTTCCGATCCAGATCGTATTGTTGACGGAAAAGTTGGTGACCGCACCTTCTGATGCAGCGGTAGCGTTGAGATCCGCCTGCGATATCCTATTTGGCGGGGAAAACGAGATCTGAGGGGAGGACTGAATAATAGGCAACACGGCAATAACGATAATCAGTATCACGATTACGAGGACGGTACCCAAGATTGCCAGCAGCACAAGGCCCTTTCTCTGGATAGGCCGTCTTTTTTGCCCTTCCTCAGGGGCTTCCTCTCGTCTTCCTATGTACGTATCTCTATCCATGAGGCCTTGAGCGTAACGCATGTCCGGATCTTCGGATGGCAGGTTATCTGAGACCACTTTCATCACATCCCCTTCCGGGCATCACGGCTCTCCAGATCGGATCGCATTTGTTGGTACTGTTCCCTGGAGATCTCACCCCGAGAATACCTGAGCTCCAGCACTTGCAACGGCGTGATTGTCTGGGGAGGGTATTGGTCCGGGTAGTGATATGACCCGGTCAGACTGACTATCGCAATTATGATGATGATAATAATTATCAGGAAGGGCACGATCATGAAGATCGCTCCGGAGCCCATCATTCCATTCATCCCATATCCGAACGGTTTTAGGAACAATATAGCAATTACGATGACAACGAGGGCGACGGCAAGGATCGCAATCAAAGCGACAAGAAGCCGAACGAACATATTCGGGTGCCGTTCTTTCCCTAACAATCCCTCGTCATCCATCGTCCTGACCAGCCTGAGAATACACTATTTTGTATGTTTGTTCGACATGGTTATTAAATCATTGTATTGTCGATGGCGGGTCCGACGAATAGAATGATGAATGGACTCTTTGATCTGCTCACCTTAACTCGTTAGAACAGCCAGCTTTCTCGTTTGAGTCCGTATATCGTCTTATTCACGTCTAGCGAATAAAAGACCATAATGATACGGTTTAAGGTCACATCGTTTAATTAACCGGAAGTCCGCCTTCTCGGCCCACTCCTCACATTCCTCGGGCTTCGGCCTGATGGACATCGGCGGTCCCCTCGGGGTTGTACTATCATAGTTCCAATGTATTATGCCAAGTTTCCCGTTCGGTCGGAGAATCCTGCTTGCCTCCTTTAGGACCGACAAGGGCTTCTCGGCATGCAATATGTTGAACAACATTACGTAGTCGACTGAACCGTCTTCCAGACCTGTTCCATCTGAGACGAAATCAATGGTGATCCCTTCAATATTGGCCAGCTGGGCAACGGCACCTTGTTCAATGACCTTAGAGACCAGATCCGGCTCGATATCCATCGCATACATGGTTCCTGAGATGGTCATGGCGGCCGGTATGGTGAAGGTACCATATCCGCACCCGAACTCGGCGACTATATCTAGCTAAGAAGCGAGAGACCCCATACCGATTACTGACTGATTTTCTCCCATGAATTACCTTTCCCATTTCAGTTACGCGACTATAACCAATGCCCCAAGCAAAGCAATGAACCTTAGAACTCCCATTACGCCCCGCCGGATCGTCCATTTTGAGAACTTGTCAAGTATTTTGGTTAAAGTTATCTCATCGTTTTTGGAATTACGAACACGAAATGCGGTTGGTGCTGCCTGACTGGTTCCAAAAGCATGCAGAATTGCAGCCAACCCGCAACATTCAAAAAGGCCATCTCCGAGGAAACAATATTTTGAATATATCCTGCGATTGCTGAAACAGCAGTGAGAACATACGCCAATATTCCACCTACACAATGCCAATACTTACCACTGCCGAGATCTGCGGACATAAAATAATTTGAATAAGCGACCACCCCAACTCATACAGATTAAGGATTTTGGACCACCATCCATGCCAAATTCACTCACATGAGTGAAGGAAGGAGTGACTCCCGAACTTGATTCGAGAATGATTGTTTCAATTGTGTTAGGTTTCATGTAACATCATTGCGAAGACAATCAAGCAAACAAGAACATCGGTTTTCATTCCTACAATGAGCGGTGTCGATTTCATTGAGGAAAGATTGTGAAATATCATTAATTTCCACTCTGTGAATATGGCAGAATCAAGAACACATTTCTTGCATGAGGGCAGAACGTGATTTGATAGTCCTTTCAATCCCTAATGCAATGAGTCTTTTCCTAATGATGTCAAATAGTCATGAAGAGATTGAAAATATGGTCAATCTCATCAATCGCCAAGCTCTGTTTCAATCACCAGAGAAAGGAACGATATCTAAGAGTGAATAGTTCCCGCTTCTAGTCCTTATCCTATAAGGATGTTCGATGCCATCTGGATCCTCAGCGATCCGTACTCGATATTCGAGGAGACCTTAGCCTCTATCTTTAAACCCCTTTCTGCAACCTTGCTTGATGCTGCGTCGAAAAGGAAAGCAATATGGGCGACATCTCTCAGTTTTATGATGACCTCTCCGAGGTCGAAACTCCTGCTCTCTTCCGCGGTCGCAGCCATCGGTCTTGCATAGGTCAGCAAATAGGCCAACGCTCTGTTGGAAGATTTAACAAAGAATATGGTCGCTTCCAGGTCAGATCTGCAAGCCATGATCTGCTCTTCCTTCACGCCCAATTGCTTAGCCAGGTAGCGATATAAATCACCGGTGATTACCGAAGCGCCGAAACTGCTATTCCGGACCAGGTCCAAGACACCGGGACCGAGCTTTTGTAGAATCAATAGGAATGTATCGAGGCTTGGAACGATACTGTAATGCGGTGTCCCTGCCTGTCTCCGCTTCGGTGCAGACATTGGCTGTGATCTGAGGATCTTCGCATCGGTCAAGCGTTCGCAAGCACTCTTGATCCCGGGCTTTGTAGCCTCCACATCGCCACCGCGTAACGAGGGGATGTTTGGTGGAAGTTCTACCATCTTGGCCACATAGGTCGGATTGTTATTGTTCTGGGCGAGGGTCATTACAACTTTGACCTCATTGAGGAATGCTCCCGCCCTAGGGTCCTCACAGGTGACCCGTTCAGTTATTTCGTCCATATCCTTCAGGTCTGAATGCAATTATTAGTTATTAAGTATTTACTTATGTTATAATTTAGCTATTAGTATAAAAGCACCCAATATAGACGATATAATTAGTAATAGCAACAAACTATTAATTAGTAATAGCACATTACTAATTAGAAAATCCTGGAGGAGGTGATAGCGTGGACAGGAAGATAATCAAGATTCTAGCAGAGCTCGAAGAGGCTCTTGTAAAGGCTGGATTAAGTGAGAGCGATTCTAGCGATCTGGTTGACGAAATCGAAGATCAAATCGGAGAGGCTCTAGGTGAAGGCGATGAGGAAGAGACGCAGGAGAACGTGTAAACGCAGCCACGTGTGTCGGCCACCTTATAAACCGACCAAACTATTTCATTTCTGAATTCCAGGACTATTTGTTATTGAATTGACCTGGCTTTCTCATCTTAACATTTAGGTGGGCTCAGCCGAGACCAGGAATCACTTGAGCCAGATGATGAAAGGAAGGATTCAATTCCAAGGCAGAATGCAGAGCCATCTTGAAACCATTTTTCTTCCTTTTTGAAGGACATTAATGGGTTCCGTCGTCGAAGTACGAATTTGAGAACAGATATCACCAATTCTATCAGGAAAATTCCTGTGTCGTTGAGTATCTAGAAACTTAACAATAGATAATAATTATTATATATCAACATTTGATTAACTGATGATATGACTGAGCAGACCGTTAGGTTGGAACTGAAGGCCAAAATGTTCAGGGGATTCGCCGATCCCACCCGACTTTCCATCCTGGAATCGCTGAGGGATGGCGAACGGAACGTTGGCTCCATTGCCGACCTGACCAAGCAGAGCCAATCCAACGTCTCCAACCATCTTTCCTGTCTGAGGGAATGTGGGCTGGTCGTATCCAGGCGAGAGGGGAAGAACATAAGCTATGCCATCGCCAGCCCGATGGTCCAAAGCCTGCTGAATGACGGCGATCTTGTTCTGGACGAGATCCAGGATTGTATCCGCAGCTGTGCCAGGTACAATATTTAATTGTCCGGAGGAAAGAACATGTCAAAGAAAGAGATCGGTATCGGTGAAGATGTGGACGTTGGCGATGAAGGCGAGTGCCATTGCGCCGGATGCGGTTGCGATGAGGCAAAGGAGATGGAGGAGGCACTGAGCAAGAAGTGGTACCAGTACGCACCAATACGCAATGCACTGTTGTCAGCAGCACTAACCGGAATCATCTTTGCGATTTCAAACCTCGCTTCCATACCCGATTATGTTACTGTCCCCGCCTACCTGGCAGCGATCATACTAGGAGGCTACTTCTGGATCAAGGAGGGCCTGGCAGAACTAGTATACGAAAAGAAGATCGGTATAGGCATCCTGATGCTCGTAGCTACCAGCGGGGCAGCGATCCTCGGACTCTGGGAAGAGGCGGCGTTCCTCGCATTCCTGTATGGGGCGGCGGAGGGCTTGGAGGAATATACCTACGCACGCACAAGGGGATCCATCCGCGCGTTGATGGACCTGGTGCCTAAGGAGGCGACGATCCTCAGGAACGGTAAGGAGCAGAGAATCCCCGCCATGGAGCTCAACGAAGACGATGTCTTCCTAGTGAAGCCCGGTGAATCGATACCTACCGACGGTATCATAACGAAAGGCGGGTCTAGCATCAACGAATCACCGGTCACTGGTGAGTCCGTCCCAGTATCCAAGAAGGAAGGTATGAAGATCTTCGCGGGCACCATGAACATCGACGGTGCCTTGGAGGTACGAGCCACTTCATCTTTCGAGGACAACACCGTTTCCAAGATCATTCACATGGTTGAGGAAGCACAGGAAGAGAAGGGCAAGGCGCAGCAGTTCATCGACCGTTTCGGTGACCGATATTCACCGATAATCCTTGCTGGCGGTCTCCTGCTCATGGTCGTTCCCTATCTGTTGGGTTGGGGCACATCGGTCTGGTTCGAAAGGGCAGTCATATTCCTGGTCTCCGCTGCGCCATGCGCCCTGGTCATGTCCACTCCGGTGGCGATTGCCGCCGGCATCGGAAAATCCGGTAAGAAGGGAGTTCTCATTAAGGGTGGCATCCACCTGGAGAACCTAGGTAAGATCGTTGCCGTGGCCTTCGATAAGACCGGCACGCTGACAAAGGGGAAGCCCATCGTGACAGACGTTGTCACGCTTAACGGAAATGAAAAAGAGGTACTTCGTATGGCATGCGGTGTAGAGAAGTGCTCTGAGCACCCCCTCGCCAACGCAATCGTGGAATATGCACTGGCGATGGGAATCGAGGCAGTCCCGATCTCCGGATTCCAATCCTTGGTTGGTCAAGGGGCGAAAGCGACGGTGGACGGCAGAGAGATATTCGTCGGAAGTCCGGAAATGTTCGAACACCGTACCAACCTCGTCGACGGTAGGAAGAAAGCAGAGAACCTCCGTCTGGAAGGTAAGACCGTGGTCTTCGTAGGTACGTCGGAGTTGATATTGGGCATCATTGCACTTAAGGACCAAATAAGGCCGGAGGCCCGAAGGGTCGTGGACGAGCTTCACTCCATGGGCATTAAAGTGGCGATGCTGACCGGGGACAACGAGGCAACTGCGAGAGCGGTGGCTAAGGACCTGGGAATCGACGAAGTCCTGGCCGGTCTCAAACCGGAGGACAAGATCGCGGCGATAAAGGAACTGAAGTCCAAGTATGGCGCGGTGGCGATGATCGGTGACGGAATAAACGACGCTCCGGCACTGGCCGAATCGAACGTGGGTATCGCCATGGGAGTGGCGGGAACGGACGCGGCGATAGAGGCGGCTGACGTCGCCCTGATGGCCGATGAGCTGACGCAGATACCATATGCTCTCAGAATGGGCAAGAGTGCAAATCGTATAAGCAAGCAGAACATAGCGTTCTCGCTAGTCGTCCTGGCGCTCATGATCCCGGCTGCCCTGTCCGGTATCCTGACCGTCGTTCTGGCTGTGATCCTGCATGAGTCCTCCGAATTGCTTGCGGTCGGGAATGGCCTACGAACGGGAACTGGAGCTAGGAGCCAAAGGAAGGGCGTGCTCGCGGAAGAGGTCGTGGGTGAATGAACATGACCGGAATGAAGCGATCAGTTGGAAGAGGAAAGCAACAAAATAACTACCATACTGACCAGAGATGTGATGGACAATGAAGCATAAGAGCAGAGAGGCCAAGATGCTGGCGATTATGATCGCGATCATCGGCCTGACACTAGTAATATATTCGCTGTTAACGGGTCAGAATGCGAACAATGGTTATGGAAGCATGATGTGGACGGAGTCGCCAACCAATTCATTTTACTATGGACTCACGAACATGTTCCTGGCGATCGTGGGGGCGCTCATGCTAGCCTCCGGGGTACTCTATGCGCTCCTGCATGTGGATTACGAACCTGTGACTTTTCCTAAGGTTGCGTTCGCTCCGGTTGCTCACAGCGCAAGTGAGCAGAGACCGGGGGTCGATGGAGGAGTCATCGCAAAATCCGCCGATCCGACCGAGGTCAATATTCTCCCTCCCGATGCCTCGGTCACGGAATCTAGCGATGCGGAAATGGTGGCAGGGTTAGAGTCTTCAGACTTGAACGCGGAGAACTTCCTCGTCCTCCGTCTTCTCACCGGTGATGAAAGAACCATGTTCCGGGCGATCACGGATGCAGGTGGTGAAGCGTTGCAGAAGGATCTCATTGTAACCACCAAGTTGTCCGAGGCCAAGGTCTCGAGGGTCCTCGACCGATTGATTGAGAAGGGAGTCATCATCAAGGAGCGCTACGGCATGACCAACAAGGTGCGGATTCAGATCGATAAGTAGGTTTTCACCATCCAGACCCTCTTATTTCACTCCTTTCACCTCTTGCATTGGATAGAGCTAAGTGCTCTTTCATCAATCGTTAAGGTCAGTAGTCTCTGAGAAAGAGACGAAGGTGAATGATATGAAAACAAAGAACATGGCAAGAGGAGTAACGAACTATGAGCGCTTGAATCTGATCTCTATGATCGCCCAAGGGCAGGGACTTAACGTCTCCTCCTATGTACGGGATGCGGTAATCGCCGCGGTCGCCAGGGATGTGCATCTGCAACCCTACGAGATCGCGCGTTTCGGCATCGAGGGTAGCGACGTTTTCGAGCTTATCAATCTTGTCGCCGGGCAGAATGAGATGGCGGTCGCTGACTACATCAAAGGGTCGGTCAACGAATCTATCGCTGGCGAAATGTGCATGACCTGCTCGCAGCTCGAAGTGGTTCTTGAAAAGGTTGAATCATGGCCCCCGGTGCTTTGCTGAGACCAAACTCCTTCCCCCTCATTATTTTTATTAAGGCTATTTCTTGTTCCTTTTCGCTTTCACGCACAACCAATAATCGATTGGATTGTTCGCATCACGTTCATCGCGAGTACCTGTTAAGATAGAGAATCATCGAAAGAAAATAAAGGCTTTGATAACTTTGTCCAGGGTGAGCTTTTCACTCCTTTCACATCTTGCATTGCGCAGGGTTAAGTGCTCTTTCAGCGCTGGTATCGGTCATCGGGCGATCGCCTGAGAGGTGATATGAAATGAAAACAATGATCAAGATCGCGGCTTTGTTCGCGGTCATTGGGTTGATTGCCGTCGTCGCCT
>Ga0172381_10004781_pt1 | contig 13904 bp, 9 predicted proteins | sample Leawel6488metaG_FD_119754 | JGI IMG/M metagenome (GOLD analysis project Ga0172381, IMG submission 119754) | Leachate microbial communities from a municipal landfill in Southern Ontario, Canada - Leachate well 64-88 metaG | ecosystem: Engineered > Solid waste > Landfill > Unclassified | place... | reverse complement strand
CGGAAGAGTCTTGCGATGGCCAAGTTCGTTCTCTCGGGGCAACTTGGCGACGCTCGTTCGCGTATCTTGGTGAAGACGGCAGTGGCCCGTTCCGATGTACCGCCCAAGGGGTCTTTCTTGGCCGCTGTAGCCGAAGCCGTGGCAAAGTACCAGGCGAGCAGTCCGGAGGCCAAGGCTAAATCCATAATCTACGTGACCGAGACCAGCCTGAAGAAATACCCCTCGGAATGGGGAGATCCCGTGGATCTGGTCGTAGAGAATGCGGACGGAACCTTCTCCCCGAAGGTGGATCTTGCGGACAAACATTTCCATGCCACACCCACGAAGGAGTGGTCCGTGCAGTTGGAAGCTGAGGACACAATTGACCCGCATGCCGCGGATCTGCCTCGTCAACTCCCGCTAGCCTTTATGCAGTTCCCGGAATTTCGCGAAGTGATGCAGTACCTAACCGACGCGCAGATGGCGGAGGTGTCTAAACTTGCCCGTTCGGACCCGGAGACTATGCTCCAGACTCTCCGGGACAATCTGCTTGAAAAAGACCCCCGGTTAGCGGAGGCCCTGAACGATGCGACGAAACGCACCGCGCCGGAGAGAACGCTTGAGCTGTCGGTAGCACTTGCGCGCGCGGTCGCTAAGGCGGCAAGATTACGCGTCGCGACTCAGATCCACGCCACCAACGGACCTACGGGATATGGACCGAAACGGGGGCTCGTCTCCTCTCACATAACCTCATACCGTTACAATATGGCCACGGGCGAAGGGGAGTGGGTCGAAGATCCAAAGAACGTGTCTAAGGGCCGGACAAGGGTGTCTCGAATTATATCCAATATCCTGCGAGCCAAGGGCGACGATGAGATTACCGCGGGGTTCTTTAGCGAGGACGGCAGGACGCGGACCGCGGGCCAGTTGCTTGATATCAAGGGACCCACCCGCTGGAAGGCCATACACGCGTTCGCGCGGTGGATGATTGCCAATCCCAACTTGCGGCCTGACCTGTTCGTGGGACAACGGTCGGCAAAGACTCTGTGGGAAATCCCTGACACCGCCTCCTGGGAGAAACTCCTGGCCGCTAATATCGACAATGCCCAGTTTGAGGAGAAGTTGGCCGAGTTCATCCAGGTTCAGGAGTTGGACGTTAAGAAAGAGGGTAGTGATTACGTCGTCCATATCCCCGGGGAATACAACCTTTACCAGCGGGTGCCGACCGGTGGCGCAAATGCGGTAGGTATTGGCCGGCTCACGACCTTCGTTCCCGACGGCCGCAATATCACGTTCCTTCCGATCGAGGACTGGTACCGCACCGGTTCCGACTTTGACATCGACGCGTGGTATCAACTTTGCTTTTCCTGGGGTGACAATGACCGGATGTCGGAAAAGGGAAACGAGGGGGTGTGGAATCGCGCATTGCTTTCCATGGCCGCCATCTTTCGCGACCCGAAGAACTTAACCCATTTCTATCGTCCCGTCAACCCCCACGCCTACGATTCAATTGTCGCGGCCGTGGATCAGGCAAATGCGAATCAGCCCAAACATCCGGAACTGTCTCTCGAGGGCGCGAAGAACACCCGGGAGAAGATGTCCGTGGGCGCTCGGGGAGTGGGTAATACGGCCTCCGGATTGCGGACGCTCGTTCCTTTGCTTACCCGCGGTTACTTCCGCAAACCAAATTCCGTTGATAAGTTCGGGCGTGAGGTATACCGGCCCACAACCGTTAATTTGCCGAAGGGTGGAAAACTGACTCTCGATTTTAGTCCCGAGCGCTTTGATCCAAAGGGGGCGGGGAAGAAACTAAATCTCGCCGCCATTCAGGACGACCTTAACACCTTCTTGAATCTTTTCTTGGACAATGGCAAGCTGGATGGCGCGGTCACCAAACTCGGCGTGGATGAGTTGCGGGCCGGGATAAACGTGTTGTTGATTGTGGGAAGCCCGGGGGTATCCTCCTACCACAACCTGGTCGGCCTCCGCCACACCCTTACCGACTTCCTCAGTTCCCCAGCCGTGGTGAATCGGGTCAAGCAGATGCGCGCTAACAAGGATCTGGGCACCCGCGGGTCACGGCGACAGAAACGTAAGTCCGCCGGCGCGTTTGCTGATGAACTTTTCGCGATGGCCTCGGAGATGATGACTATCCAGCGGTTCCTAAACCTCCAATTCAACCCTCCGACAACCGCATTGGAGTTCCGCGACGCCCAGGCCCTGGAGAGAAAATTACGCAACAACGAATTGGAGCTCTTTGATCTCAGCCGGGTGTTCGCCAAGGGAAATATCGCACCGGAGTTCCAGCCCTCGATAGCCGTGTTGAAACTGCTCGGGGACATGGTGTTCACCCGGAAGGGCGATCACATAGCGGACGATACAACCCTCGGTCGGTCGGTATCTGCGTGGGTTAACGGGTTCTTGCGCGATCCGGAGACCGGGGAGTTAATCAAACAGAAAGACACAGGTGCCCTTTATCCGCGGTCGATGAACGAGGACAAGGGTAAGACCGGACAATTCAAATCTCTGCAAGCCGTGATGGTTCAGGCCCTGGCCCGACGGATCGCGGACCGCGGTACGCTGGCCATCCCCCGCAATTTCGATGCCTGGTCGCAGAACCTGGTGAACAAGTTACTGAAGTGGAAAAAGGATTACCCGCGCAACGCCTTCCTGAAATACTTATCTCCCGGGCTACATGGAAAGGGGTTGGCTGCCTTCATCTCCCTTAACCCCGTTATCGTGCAGTCGGAGCTCACCGACCAGATGCGTAAGGACGCGCAGGCGGGATTTGACGAGTTGGACCAGGATGTCAAGGACGAACTAGCGCTCTACACCTTGGTGAAGAACGGTCCGGCGCTGACCAGCAAGTTCAACGACGCTTACTACAATTTACTCGGGACCAATTATCTTCTGATCTTGGATGCCGCGGTGTCGCGGGAAATGGACCGGTGGAACGCGGACGATACGATGCCGTGGCCCAATAGGACGGACCCGAAGAACTCTGACTGGCGTAAGATGTTCGACGGGCCTAATGGGGAGTTCCACAAACGCCTCTACACCTTCCTCTCCGGAGGTACAAAGGTATGGATGCCATGGATCGAGGAACGTCCGGCCGCGGTTATTTTTCCTAAAGCAACCCTAAAGGAAAAATCAGCAATCGTAAAGCCGGTTATGACCGGTGGATGGCGTCGGTTGAATAACTATAAGGGCATACCGATTACCTACACACCGCTAGCGGACTCCAAGGGCATGGCCGTGGGTGCGCGGTATGATCGGAAACGTGAGCGGATATTGATAAGTCCCGACGGTATGGCGGCCTCCTACGCGCGTTACCAGGCCGGAACCTATCGGGTCGAGGGCGTCAAGCCCGTCGGCACGTTTGCGACCTTGGACGCCTTTGCTGAATTTGTCTTAGAACACGAACGGCAGGAAGCGGCCCTGGGTCCCCGAGGACCGGGGGAGCAGATCGCGGACCGGGAGAATAAGGTCAACGCGGAGGCTACCGGTGTCAAAAAGGCACTAGCTGCGGCAGTGGAGACTATCCCGCCGGAAGCGCCTGTCGCTCCTGCGCTATCCGTTGATGACGCGGATATGGAAAAAGTCTCCGTAAACCACATGGCCTGGGAGACGAGTGTCCGCAAGCCCGTCGAAATGTTCCTGACCGCGGGGAAAGGGTTCCTCAAATCCGATCCGGATCCCGATATCCGCAATCGCCTGGTCGTGCGGGGAGCGGAACTCCGCGATATATTCTCCCGGGATCCGGAGGCCTTCGTCGCCCATTTAAAGGAACTTCTTCCGATTACTGTTAGTGAGGCCGCACGGAACTCATTCGCCAAGACAATTACCGCGTCCTTAAAGACCGCTAGGAGTGAATACGACCAATTCACGGGGAAAACCCCCGCAGAAAAATACCAGCAAATGGTTTTGCCCCTCGAGACCGACTACCTCCCCGGCCATAGTTTCGGGGAAGAGTTCACCGAGGAGCGGATGCTCGAGAAGTTGCCTGGGTTCAGCGACCCTCTGCACCGGCTCCTCCTGCACCTGTCCAACAAGTACCAGGGTGACTACAACGACACCGTGAGCCGCGGGAAGAAGTGGTTACGCGACGCGGGGTACAACGTGCTAAAGTTCCACAGTTCGAAGGGTAACGAACGGGCGATGACGTTGTTAAAGGCCCTGACCCCGTTGATGGATCACTCAGAGAACTTGGAAGAATATCCCGATCTAAAGACCATTTTAGCGGATCCTCGTCTCGTTACCTTCGACAAGACACGGTTGGTGATCGATGAACGTGGGCAACAACAGTTCTTTGTGGACACCGACGAGCAGGGAAGGGCGACCTTCGTGCCGGAAAGTGCCCCCGTGGACCCGGTGCATATCGGAAAGGTGCTGGCGGAATATGAGGCAGCGACCGCGGCCGATAAAACCCTCGTTCCCTGGCGTACCCTGTTCGCGGAGATGCGGAAACATTACCACAATATGCGGACCAAGGCCAACGAATCGCTGGACGCCTACCGTCAATCGGGGCAGGCCCACTACATTGAACCCAGGGAAAAGTACACCTACCACACCTACGCCATGTACAAGGAGAACCGGATCGACGAAAAGGCGTTGAGCGCGGCAATCCTCCGCCGGTTCCTTGAGACCCACGGTCTCTCTACCGCGGACCTATACGCTCCCAAGAACGCGGAGTTGTTGCGGGAATACAAGGCGGAAGAAGCAGATATCATCGAGCGATCCATGAAACATCAGGTTCAGTTGGCAGAACGATCCTTGCAGGATTACGAGGACCGACGTACCGGTGGAGATGAGGACGCCGGACTGATTCTTGACGAACGGAACCAACAGCTACGACGCGAGGCACAACCCATCAACGAGCGCGCCCTACGTGTCGCGTACCAGAAACGGTATGTCGCGGATCACGGCAAGGGATCCATCGAAGGTCCGGCGTATAAGACCGCGGAGGACGCGTTCATACAGGACCGGCGGGACCGGCAGGCGCGGGCAGAAGCGGAGTTAAGGGATGCAAATAGTCAGCGTTCTCCCGAGGAAACCGGTCGAGTCTACAGCCGCACCTTTGAGACCTTTACAGAGGCCGCACGATACGGGTATGTTCCCGATACCTGGCTCTCCGTCGACCTGATTAACCGCTGGCAACGGAATGTCAGCGCCATAGAAAAATCCAAGGTGTTTCTTACCGCCATGGCCGCCTCGACCTCGGTCGACGGATTGCCGGCGGCCGTCTTCATGCGAGACAAGGTAGCGGCCGGCTTCCCATCGATCCTCGGCAGGGAATCCGCGTTTCAACAACTCGAGAATCTTTTGACCCTCATTCACAGGCACGTCGACAGGGATCTCGTCTTCGCCATCAACCGGGACGCGGACCCGTGGGAGCAGATCACCAAACTGTACGCCGAAGCGTCAATGGACAGCCACATGAAGGACTTGGGTTACCGCGACGCTGGATTCCCTAACAACCGGCTCAATTTCAGCCGCATATGGGTGCAGGAAGGTGCACCGCACGATCTCCTTATGCATCTAGCTTCCCGTGGATATCATGACCTCGAAGCGCGGGGTGGGGTCCTTGGCACGATAGGCTACACTATGCGGATGATCAACAAGTTCAACGCCTTTACGAAACACATCGCCTTGACTGTTTCGTTCTTCCACCACTTTGCCCAATTTGAGTCCTTTATTGGTGGCACCGGATCTGCTTGGCTGGTTAATCCGGCGGCATGGAAACGTCTGATCACCGGGTTTAAGGAGGCGAGACGCCAGTTAATGGGTGATCCTGTGATGGTTAGCGACTGGGTGCGGGCCGGCATGGAAGTGTCCACAAGCACAGAACTGCCCGACCAGGACTCCGGTCCGCTGGATAACGCGCTTAAGTGGTTCGAAGACAAGGCCGGCAAGTTCGCGCTGACGGAGTACACGGTCGGGGCGACCTTCAAGACTCTCCGGCACCTCAAGGCCCTTAACGATCACTTCCTGTGGGATTTCTTGCAGCCGATTTTGAAACTGCAGTTGGCGAATCAGTTGTTATCTGAAGGGTTGTTGGCCCGCCCAGACATCACACCGGGGGCCATGCGCCGGGATATCGCGAACCTCGTTAATGATCTATATGGTGGCCAAAACTGGGTCGAGCATCTCTGGGCCACGCCCTTCGCCCGGGATGTGATGCGCAGTTTTGTATTCGCGCCCGACTGGACAATTTCCGCGATCAACAGCGCGCGCCTCTCGGAGATCCTGGGTACGGTACTTCAAGCCGACCTCCCCTTATCAAAACCGGTCGCGTCTAATTTTCCTAACAAGATTCTTCTGGACCGTTACTGGCCCACGTTCGTGTTCCTGGTTCTGTTCGGGTTACCTAACCTGATACAGTTCCTTCTCTATCTGTGGAACAAGAAACGCAAGGAACCTGACAAAGACATGAAACCTTTTACCTTCATGAACGAGGCGGGGAAACAATTCCATGTTGATATCACCTCTCCGCTGCAGCAACTGGGTCTGGCTAAGTTCCCGCCCACACGAGGACGCCGAGTGTACGTCCAGTGGGGCAAACAGGGTTTGGAGCTGGCCCGCTGGTTCGAGAATCCCTTGAAGTCCTACCTGGGAAAGAGCAGCACGACTGTCAAGGCCGCGCTCGAACAACTCGTCGGTGTGAACACCGCGGGGTGGGACATGCCTTGGAAGGATATCGTCGAGGGCTCTCAGGCCGATAAGTTCGGGTTCACTAACGTGGGTGGGGACATCACCAAGGGCCGCATCTACGGTCTTGCCCGTTACGCCATGCCGTTGACCTTTGTGAATCTTCTTGATAAGCGACCGGTAACGTTCTTCGCCTCAACGAGTCTCGGGCAGAGTCAGCACCAGGCCACGGACCAATTGATGGTGGCTTTTGGTCTGTATGCCGAGGACAACATGTGGAGTCGCATCAGTGGAGTTCCACACCGCGTTAAGCGGCTTGAAGATTTAGTTCCGGACATCATCGACGGTCTAGTGAAGAACGGATACCAGAGCAAAGTCAAGACCATTGTCAACGGAGCGGCTGGAAAAATTCGAAGTCGGTATAACTTTGAAATCGCGAACGAATTGCAACGTCACCCAGATAAACCGGACGACGAGAAGATCGCGGAGATACTGGCAAAGTTGACTCGTATAAAAGGGACAAAAGAATCGTTGCAACAGTCCCTGGGTGTCTCCATGAAGGATTCTAGCAAGACCTTTACTCTCGAGGAACGCAAGGCGCAACGGGAGGCGTTACGCCTTGCGTGGAAAAAGGTTCTCAACAACCGACGGACTTCCTACTGATCCTCGAACTTCCGCACCGCGTCCGACAGGGGGATGAACTCCTTCTTGATGTACTCGGACCCATCGGGCAATGTTGTACCGATATTACAGTCTAAGTTCCGGCACCAGTACCATCCCGTCTTGATATCGTGCCACACCGGACCTCCGCACTTTTTGCAGACGGCCTCGGTGACCTTTCCAAGGGTTCGCGCGCGATTGTGATTGTAAGCCCAGGTAAGCCAGCACTTTGCCATTACTGCAGCCCCCCAGTTTTAATACCTTGTTCGCGCCACCCATTGTTCCTGCCTTCGTACTGTTGTCCGTCCACCATTACCGCGATGCCCTTCCGTATCATCGGCATCCAGCACCGGCGGTTTATCCAGTTGCGATACCTTGAAGTTCGTTTACATGTCGGATCGCCCATAATTATTTTCCTCCTTCTTGTGGTTCAAAGAATGAATGGAACTGCGCTTTAACGCTGCGTGTTAGCGAGGTACCCGATGTTATAGTAGCTTCTACCGTCCATCCGCCTACCGTGGCCGAGAGACCACGGCCCTGCATGAAGGGGGTCTGACTTTGAAAAGTTCCCGCGGAAAATCCTTCCACGTTTCTATATCCTGGCAGCCAGATGGCCTTGTGGAAATGTCCTTCGAACCGCGCATCGGGTTTTGTGCCCCCCGATAGGGATTCTATATTCTTCTGCAGTCGATAACTCAGACTGTACGCGCTCCCGCCACCCGGATGGGCCAGGGAAATGCGGAACGGTAACTTGGACTTGGTGCGAAGCGTCACTTCAGCGTAGGACTCTCCGAGGAAATGCCAGTTGTCCCGTTCCGCCTTGATTGCCTCCCCGATATCCACGCCACACGACTTCTTAAACGACTCGTCGTGGTTACCAGTGATGAAGTGAAACTGCAGGGTCGGGAACTTCGGCACTCGCTTGTTAAAGGCCTCGAGTTGCGTCTTCAGACCTACAGCATACTGTTCGAAGGCTTGACCTTTATAGATGCCGTGCCCATCTAAGATATCCCCCGGCAAGAAGATATCGTAAATATGGTCCTTGATGCACAGGAGAAGGAACTCACATAACGCGTCGGTGCGTTCGAAAAGGGACCCGATGTGTGTATCCGAGGCTACCCCGAACCGAACCACGTTGTTATAGGCCGGCATTTCCAACACGTATTGGCGTCTCTTCCTCGCGAATTGGGCCACCGTTTTCCGCAGTCTATCTATCTCCTGCGCAGTTTCCCGAACCGTTGCTGCGGCTCGATCTTGTTTCAATGCGTCTACCGTAGTCATTGTGCTAGCTCCTTCTTTGCCGCGGCTATTGTTTTTTCCGACCCCCACCATAAAGGCCTTCCCGGGTGACGCAGAGTGTGGGGTATTAACTTGGGGTTGCAAGATGTGTGGCTTAACCGGTCCAACGACACCGGAACTTTTACACAGATCTCCCGGCTAGTGAATAGTTCCCCGTCTGCGCTCATCTCCAGCAGACGATGCACCCTATCCGGCAAAGACAACAAGGGGTTTACTTTTACTTCGGCACCATTATGACTGAACTTCATTCTTCTTTTCCTCCCTGATCATATAGTCAAGCATCCCCAAGGCATCCGCTTGGTACTTGAACAGTTTAGGTAACTCTGGGTGCGCCAGCTTCGTTTGCTGATATATGTATTCCTTCCTCTCTGTTTTTTCTCGTGGCAACGCATCGCCGTACAGGGTCTTCATCCACTTTCCCGGCGTGACCTTGGTATACGGGATTCTCGACGCCACCAACGCCATCTCCAACGCTCCGCAATGACGCGCAAACGTGCAGGAGGCCACGGCGGAATTTCCGGGACGATGGAACCCGACGTTCTCAAGGAGGGCAATCGGAGAGTTGTCGCCGTATCTGACATCAAAGTTGTCGAAGTCATCTTGAAATAACCCATACAACAACACCAAGGTATCCGGCATGGCGTACAACCGAACTCCATCCCGATATGTCTGGACTGCTATCGCTCCAGTGACGCCGGGGTCTATTGCTATCAAAGCGCTTCTCGTCATACCAGTTCCCCCTTCCCGCTGCTAAGCATCTGGTGAAAGATGCCCGAGAAAGCGTCAGCCAGCCGTTCATCCTTTCCTAATTTCTTTTCTCCCAAGGCGTTACAGGCCACGTGCCACAGTTCGTGAATAAAGACTTGCTCAACACTGTCTCGGGTCAATAGGATTGTTTGATCGACCTTCGAAAGCGTCACGACACAACTAGAGTAATCGGCTTCGCCTACCAACCCCCTACTCATTATCTTGCCGTTATCCCACTTTACGGTGTACTTCTTACCGGCTGCTCGGAATGTTTTTGGTATCTTAATCATCCTACCACCACCTTTGTTTCCTCGTCGGGTTCACCATCATCGTCGGTTCCTCCCTCAGCCACGTCGTCACGGGTGTGCTGCGGAGGCGTTATGTCCACCGGAATACGCCACATCCTCGATCCGCCAACCCTTCCCTTCTCCAAGTTGTACCCCAGACTCTTTAGGTTCCCGAGAAGTATCGCCACCTGATTAGCTTGGTACTTGGCCGCCAGTTGCCGCAAGCCGTCGTCAGCTACCATGCCCATAAGCATCTGCGTCGGGTTTCCCTCCCAGTGCGTGGCCCCCGGAGAAGCTGCTCCCCAAGAATGAACGAAAGATTCCAGCAGTTCGTAGAACGTAAAACTGCTGGATTGTTGAAGCGAGTGCCGGTACAACTGTGCCTGATGGTAGGACTCCACTCCGTACCGGCTCGTCCCCACCCACCGTTCGGGAACCTTGAAACCGAGTAACCACTTGCAGAAGTATGGTAACTCTTGGGCGATCATTGGTTCCAGTACATACGTCGGACCAAACACGGTTCCGGTCTCCCCGTCACGACACCGTAACAGGGAAACCTTATCGAGGTTACTCTGTTCCATGTTTGGAAGAATCTGCATCCCGTATGAATTGGCGTTGCAGGTAACCATCACTCTCCCACGCCACCGCGTGCGGCCGGACTTCTGGTACTTCTCCTCAAACCGCATCCATTCATTTGCCACAATGCGTTTCACAATAGCCGAATATTTGGCGTGTCGCATCGGGTCCGTACCCGCCACCATGTCGTTAACAGTAAGCAGCGGTTCTGTTAACTCAGTGGTGAACTGCGACGAACCGAGGAGATAGTTCGTTCCTTCGGCAAAACCCCCCACCATGGTGCCTACGATGAAGTCGGATAAGAGCGTCTTTCCATTTCCCGTAGGTCCGACGATGAACAATGCCTGTCCCGGTTCTGGTTGCATCTTCAAGGCGCAACCATAGAAACGTTGCAACCAGGAAAAGAACCACTCCTTCTGTTCCGGAGGATCGAAGAACGCGTCGAAATAACCCGCAAGCCACGGGAATCCTTCTCCCCAAGTGTTAACCTCGACATCGGCAGGTGGAAGACACTTGGCGCTGGCGGTGTTAAGATACTGTTTCTCAGCAATGGACAAACGGCCCGAGGGCATGTGAACAAAGGGTAATGCCCCCTTTACCCGGTTATGTTCCCGTATGTGTTCCAGCACCCGTTCGATCTCAGATCCCGGTTCATTACCTTTAGCGGGCCCCGTCGTCCCGCCGCGCAATTTGTATTTCACGCGAAGATGCGTGGTCATATCGTCCTTACCCCAGTTCTGGAACAGACCGTACTTATCCCTGCGCCAGTACTCCTTGCCATCGAAGTAGGTCTCCGCTGTGATGAGACCCACCTGTTTCTCCTGATATCGGTCCACGAACTCCTGACCGAGGATCTTGGCCCATGGCAGGAAGGGTTCACCCCCGCTGAAACATTGCATACCCGACTCTCTCACAATGCATGCCGTTGGGTTTGACGCGGTATCATCCCAGAACCTAGGTCCGCGGGTGTCAAGCAGGAATTCCCCCGGCCACTTTCCGGGCCACCGGGATTCGATCTCCCGCGCCACGTCGGCAATGGGGAGACGATACCGTTTATCCGACCAATCCACCTTGTTCCCAGCCTCAAACATCCAACAGTTCAGAGACACGTTAGGGATACGTGCTACGTCTCCACCTATCGGTCTCCACTCAACACCCACCTCATAGTACTGCTGGGGTTTATCGTACGAACCCTCTTTATCGAAACCCGCCAATTGGTCGTTGAGTTTCAACTTCCGCGCCATGAGTTTAAGGAACTCTTTCATCATAGTGTGTTCCGGAACCCGTAACGGTTCCTCAAAGAGCCACACCAACCGTGCCCCGCCACTAAAGGTTCGCGAGCCCCAAGCCGGATTCCACTCAGACACAGGCCGCGTCCTAAGGATATCGATGTCTGCGCTGGTGATATTGTGGTTGTCGTAGTCGGCCACGATACCGTGCATCAGGTGCGGAGGGTTGGAGACACTATCGACACGCACGGTGCTTAGCACCCCTTCGAATGCGGAGAAGAAGCAGTGCCGCGTCGTGTGCTTCGTCTCCCAGTCAATGAAGTCTTTCTTGGTGGCCCGCACGGCTGCCGGCACTTCGGGGACAAAGGTCCACGGGTCCACCTTGAAGACACTCTGCGAACTCAAATTTGGTATGGCATAAAGCATATCATATCGCCTCCTCTATATCATCAACCACCTGCCTCATGGATAACCCGAGAGCGGTGGCCACCTTCTCCACCAACAGATAATCGGCGTAGGTTGTCGGTTCCCGCCCAACGTGCCAATCCCAATAAGTATCGTCGCACCCATCTTCATCACAAGTGCATCCCATACAACCTCCTATTTCTCGTATCTATCCAACACTTTGACTTCCGCTTCGATCGGGCATCCCGGCAACCACGGCACCGGCATTTCGAACAGACGCTTTATCTCCGCCGCGTCCTGCTCGGCTGTCAACTCGTCTACTTCGAAATTACCCTCGTCGTGGACATGGAAGAGCATCGGGAACTTCGCACTGGCCCGCATCAGGGCTCCCACGAACACATCCCTCGCCGTCGCCTGGACTAGATTCTCCGTCAACTTCCCACCAAAAAAGTTGTGAGGATTGCCGTTGATCTCGACTGACGCACGAAGGTTGCCCCCGATGGACCTGATGTTCTCGTATCTCAGCACACGGCCGGACGGTAAGCACATCTCGTACGGTTCATTCTTCTGATATGACCAGAAGAAGTCGCGGTTTAGGCGTCCCCAGAAAGCCACGATCTTTTTGTTCTTGGCGCGATAGTCAGCGATAACTTTTATGGCCTCCGCTTCGGTGAGTATCACCCCTGCCATCGTCTTTGCGAGGGATACGAACCGCGGACCACCACACTGGTACCCCGCACCAAGTACCCGGGCTTTCGCTAAACTGTACAACTTTGGGTTTTCCTTCTTCAACGGACCGCCAGTCCACCCCATAGTCTCCCGGGCATGGACTTCGTAGATGTGTTCCCCGGCCCGAATACGAGCTAAGGCCTCTGTGTCTTTCACGAACCACAGAAGAATTCGGGCCTCAATTTGGGATAAGTCTATGTGGACGATCTTTTTGCCCGCTCTGGGGATGATCATGTTTCGTAAGTGGACCCCGTGGAGCGGGTCCCTTGGCATGTTTTGAATGTTGAACCCGCCGCTTCCGCTGAATCGTCCGGTATGCGCGCCGAAGTATTTTATTTCGTAGTTCAATATACCATTTGGACTTAGTCGATTTTGCACCGTCTGTAGTTTCTTCCATAGGATGTTCGCCTTTCGCCAGTCACGCAGGGTCGATATCCAAGGGTATTTCCCGGAGTACTTCTCTTCCCACTCCGCGCACTCTTCACTGTCCTCAGCCACGCTGGCGGGGGGCTCGATACCGGCGGCCCGACAAGCGAGGCCAAGTTTTATAGGAGAGAGGGGGGTCTTGTTATCGCCCCAATCCCAGGGAATCAACTTGCCGGCCTTGAACTTTATGTCGGCGAGAATGTCCATCCCTTTGTCCAGCAACTCCTCGTCTATATGTATGCCAGTGGCTCCGGAATCCATGTTGAGGGCGGATATGGCACGTTCCGTGTCGGGCCATTTGTCACTGAATTTGTCCCAGAGAGTATAACACAGTTCGGCATCACGCGCGCAGTACTTCTTCATCTCTTCGCCTATCCCATCGGCAACCAGTTGTTCCCACGACTTCCCACGAGCTTTATCCCGTAGATCTTTGTTAAGGGTTACCCCGAGGAGATCCTTCGCCGCGTCCTTCAAGGACCGACCAGCGCGGAGATAAACAGCGAGGTCCGCGGTGCAGAACCAGGGGATCTCCCGCAATTTATCCGTGACCGGAAGCGAACGGAATACCGCCCTGTCGAACCGCGCATTGTGTGCCACGAACCCCGACGCATTCGTCAGATAGTTCCAGTTAAACGTCAGGGGGTCTCCGACGTAACTGATGTCGGGGGAGTGTATCGCCACCATGTAGGCCTTGAACTGCGGGTGGCTGACATAGGCCTCCGGTCCGAGGATCTTTACCGAACAGTCATCGTCGTAATAGGTCTCGAAGTCGATTGCGTAAAAAGGCATCAGGTCTCCAGTTGGCGGGGGTCTTCGTCTGTCACGTTTGTTACCACCGTATACTTCTGACGTTTCTCGGTGTGGTAGGTTAAGATGTGCCAAGCCATGTCAGGGGAACCGTGGTATATCTTCTTGTTCT
>Ga0172381_10004780_pt1 | contig 13906 bp, 20 predicted proteins | sample Leawel6488metaG_FD_119754 | JGI IMG/M metagenome (GOLD analysis project Ga0172381, IMG submission 119754) | Leachate microbial communities from a municipal landfill in Southern Ontario, Canada - Leachate well 64-88 metaG | ecosystem: Engineered > Solid waste > Landfill > Unclassified | place... | reverse complement strand
TGCATTGGGAGCACCTCCACTGGATGCAGACCAATGATTTGTATTGTCCATCCAATTGCCACCGTTTCCCACCCAAAATCTATCTGCCATATTAAATCACATCCAATCTATGCAGGAGTTTGTTACCAACTTTTCTAGGCATTTTGGAATACACCTCTGAATGCACCATCTGACCCTGCATCCCTTACTATTTGTTTAACTCTTTGTTCAAAGTCAAGTACACCATAAACAGGACCCGAAAAGACTATTGTAACCCCGCCACTTGAACCTGACCTGTTTTGCGATGCTGGGATGATGCGTTCACCTTTATGTACCATAGCAAGAGTATCTTGTGGTACATATGGGGTACCAACATCATATGAGGGTACATAGGAACCGCCAGAACCACTAGTACCTCTAACGCTATTGGCTATACTTGCAGCTGTATTTCTCATTTCGGCGCCACGTCCGATTATGATTGCTATTATTGCAGCAAGTGCTGTAAGTGCAAGTACAATACCACCAACAATTAAAGCTGTTTGCATGCCAGTTAAATTCATTACTCCAAATGCTGTAGCAATACCGCCCACCGCAGTAGTTAAACTTCCTACCATAAAAATTAGCGGACCAACAATAGCTATTATGCCAGCAAAGGTTGCGATAAATATAATTGTTTTCGGGTTTATATTACTTATTATTTCCAGTATCGGTTTTAAAGCGCCAACCAATGACTGGAGCGCAGGTATCAAACTATCCTTCAAAACTGGTATAAATGCAATTCCAAGTTCATTTCCTAATTGCTGGAATTGCATTTTAACTTCATCCATTGTATCTCCATACTCACGGGCTGATGTAATCCCATCTTTGCTTATTACAAGATTTAATTCATTTGCTCTTTTCCTTAACTGTTCAATTTCATCACTGCCAGCGTTAAGCATTGGAACTAATTCCATCCATGACCTACCGAACAATGCAGAGGTCATTATATTTCTTTCAGATTCATTTGTCACTTTAGACAATTTATCAATGATTTCAGTATACATCTCTGACAAATCCTTCGACTGAGCACCTTCTTTTATGCTTACATGAAGCTTTTTTAACGTTTCGGCAAATCCACTCGTTTCACTATCTGCACCTTTTAGTTTATTAACAAATGCAGACATTGTGCCTTGAATCGTTGAAAATTCCATGTCTAGTTGGCTGGTAATATATTTCATTTCCTGTAATGATTCAACGCTCATACCTGTTTTTTCAGACATAACCCCTATTTCATCTGCGTATTCGGCTGCGCTATCTGCGAGCTTAAGTATGCCTACGCCAGCTGCAACAATGGGCGCAGTAACATAAGTACTCATGGATTTTCCAACCGATTGCATTTTGTCACCGATTTTTTGTAATTGTTCACCAGTTTCGACCATAGAATTTTTAAAATTTTGTAATGGAGTAAGTCCTCCACCAATTTCATTATTCAACTTTGCCTGCTGGATTTCGAGGTCAAGGAGTTTGTTTTGATAAGTCATAGCAGCTTTCGATGTTTCGCCTTGCGCTTCGGTTACTTCTTTTAATTTTTGCTTTGTCAGGTCAATTTCTGCGGATAAAATTTTCTGCGTTTCGGCGTTTGCCTTAGCTTGCTGAGATAAGGTTTTAAGACTGCCATTAGTGGCATTGTTCTGAATTTTCCACAAATCAAGTTCTTTATTTATTGTTGCCGTGGCTTGCTTTGCCATATCTATGCCTTGTTTGTAAGATGATGCATCTAATATTAGTTTTGTCAACATAGTTTTATCTGACAATTAAACCACCTCATTTCTTAAAAGCATTATCTATGCCATCGGCTAATTCTTGTTCAATTTTTTGATAAGCCTCATCTTTCGATTCATCAAATGCAGGTCTTTGCCAAGGTCTAGCAGGTTCATGTGAGGAACCGTATTCACTAAATTTTCCATAAAAAACGGATGATATATCGCCTTTTAATATACCAATTACTTGAGAATATACTCCATCTTTCAGTTTTCGCACTTTACCTATTTTAATATTGCGTTGTAACTCTCCCGACCTTCTATGTAATATTGAATAAACCTTGCGTTTCATAGCACTTAAGACAGGCTTTGCACCTTCATCTAATGATTTTTTAAATATGTTTTCTCCATCTTTACCCATATTGTCAAGGGTATCTATCATTTCCTGAAACCCTTTTGTATCAAGTTCAATCATAACATCACCGCCCAAAAGGAGGATATTATATACCCCCCTTGTTTTGCTGCCACTCGCGTTCTTCTTCTTCAAGTATAAAACATGCCATCCATTCCGTAATTTCCTCTGAACTTATCCGTTCCAAAAGTTCTTCAACGGTATACCCTAATTCTCTTGCGAGCCGGAAATAGACTCTTCGCTCTGGATGGCATTGAAGTTTTTTGCTGCATCTTCAATGGATTTTTTAGCAAGCCCATTTAAGACAAGAGCTTCCTGATAAATTTTCTGAATAACAGCTCCATCTTTTGAAGCAAGTATATCAATATCTGCTTGTTCTGATGTAAAAAGTCTATCTCCGTTTTCGTCACACAAGGATAAGGCAACAGCCAGTGCAAAATTGTTATAAAGTGTATCCCAATTTATTTCCGCACCGCTATTATCTGCTTTAATTGATTTAGCTACAAATACAGCTCTATCTTTTCCTGACCATTTCCTAATAAGGACATTCCCTCCCCATTCAGGAATATCAATTGATATCGTTTTCCTGTCATCAATGCTTATTATTGAATTTCTATCTAGCATTTTAAACCCTCCATTTTTTTATTATGCTGCAGTTGTTGATGTGACGCCACCAGATACGATTATATTTGCTGAATATGTGATTGCTCCACTAACTGACCCTTTTATGTCGTATGCAGTTACAAAGCACTCACCCTTTTTCTCCACCGAACCCGAAGCTGTCGAATAGGGATAGTATTCAAATGACTTGGTGTCCGTGCTGCCAACTATTCCAGATAGGACTGTATCGACTGTTGTCGAAAAACCTCCACCAATTGAACCGTTTGCACTTTTCAAACCCGTTACATAATTCTTTGCGGTATCTGTGAAACCTGTTACCTCAACCGTATCAGCTGCCGTTGGCAATGAAACATCATTCATACCTGTCGAAATGTCCGTCAATACTCCTGCTGAATTGTCAATAAAAAACTTAGCTGTTTTGCCATGGAAAAAACTCACAAAATCATCTCCCCTCTAAAATCTGCATAATGCAGTGCCATAAGTTACGCTTGTTGTTGCTGTTACTGAAGACCTGACATACCGCCTGATTTCCCCATTAATTGCTACTCTTTGAGCCGAAGCCCCGATTGAAGCCGTTGAAAAAGCTGCCAATGTTTCCCAACTGGAACCGTCTGACGAATGTTCAATATACGCCTGTGCATCTGCGATATTTTCTGCTGATACCTGAAGATACCCTGCACCGCCTGAAGTTGACTTTGCCGTTCCATCAATAGCCGCACCTTGACTTGATATAGTAGCTTGCGCCATTGCGCGTATACACATGACAGGTTCCTTGCCAACATTGCTTTGACACGCTACAGATACCCTGACAGCCCCCGAGATAGATGCTTTTATGTCATATTGAGTGTTGTATCCATCCATCCCATAACCAAGCTTTCCGGCAACCTCCGAGGGATACCATGTCCATATGTTTCCAGTTGAATTTATTGCTGCCTGCAGATACTGGTCAATCTCTCCTGTTGAACCTGCACCAAATCCCTCCGCCGTCAATGTTGCATTTTTAAGCCCCATTACATATTTTTTTGCTGTATCAATAAAGGTTGTGGTCTCGACTGTGTCTGCTGATATACTAACATTGACATTATCTGCATAAGATGACATGGGATTGCCGTTTAAATAAACTCTTGAACTTTTGCCATGATAAAAACTCATTCTCTCACCACCCACGCATAAAATAAGACATCCTAATGAATGTCTACCTGCCAGAATCTATGCTTTGTTCTTTTTACGTTTCTGCGTTTCCTTTGCAGTTTCCTGTAAAGTTCCCTGCTGACTTGTTTCATGTTATGCCTCCAAATGCCAAATTAAAAGGTCAATTATTTTGCCGTATCGTCCGGTATCATCCTCATAACTATCAGGTCCCTCATCAAATTCGATATTTTTTACATCAACTCCACCAGCCCCGCCCATGGTTTGATTCATGTAATTTTGAGTCACAGCCCTGATTTGTTCTTGAACTGCTGAAGCTCCCGAATAAGTCAAAGCCCATGATGTTATTTGGATACGTGTCATAACTCCATAGTCAGCGCTGAAACCGTGTAGTCTGGGAGCGTCAATTTTCTGCAATACGACCGCTGGCAATACTGGCTTTTGTGGAAGTTTCAAGCCATGAATCCTGTTTGAGATTAATGCCGTTAATCCAGACTGGGCTAAAAGATAAGTTGATAAAGCCGATTCGATAACCATCAAATCACCTCTTTCGCCATGATTACAAGTTTCTGACTGTCTTCCTTCGATGGAAAAGCCGAAAGAATATTAAAATAACGATTCTTGTACTTAATTTGTCTCGTAGTGTCAACATCTGACCTGATGCGGATTTTGAATACTGCCGTAGTTTCTGTAATTCTCTCCTGCTGCAAAAATCTTTCGTTTCCTGTTGTAAATTCAACATTCGCCCATACCGTCGCAAGTGTCGTCCATGTCTCAATATCCTCATTAAATGAATTTTTTGATTTCGCAGCGTATTGAATTATAATTCTCTTATCAAGTTCTCCTGCTCTCATCACATCCACACCCTTTTATTTGCCAGCAACCTTTTAGCAGCCAGCGGAATTTCTTTAAGTTCTCCATATTTTGTATCCCTGGAATTTTCCCTATTTTCATAAAGGTCACCAACTATTAATTTCATGGCCTGCTTGATAGTTTTCGGTACATTGGTCGAGGTTCCATAACCAGCCACATATTCAATGTTGATAGGATTTACCGGATACGGTGTTACTGATGGCCAGCTTCCATCACATTGAAGTACGATTCGTCCAGGTTCGGATTTTGTATCAACAATATAACTGTCAGTACTCATGGTATATTCTGTTCCATCACAATCCGTATACTTCACAGAGGACACTGAAACTAATGGGGCATACGGGATTTTGATATGATCTTTGCATGGCCATTCATCAAGGTAATAATTCCAAGTTTGGGTTATCAGTCTTCTCCCGGTATGTCCCTCAACAATATCGCGTGCTACTGTGATAAATGATTCAATATCGTCGTCTTCCGGGTTATAAGGAGAGAATTTCAGGATGTTCACGCCATATATACATGCCGCACCTGCTACCGTTCCACTTGCACGGACATACTGTTTACTTCCGGAGTATTCTTTTTCAACAACACTGTTTTGATTTGCTGTGGAAAGTTGCGTAAAAGTTGAACCCACCACGTCTGCATAAGTAATATTGTCATCGGATTCCTCCAAATGAATATCTGCTGTCCCACCTGCCATTATTGCTCCGGCTACTACATTGGCAACAATTCTATAACCCATTATATCAATACCTGCGCCTGTAGATATGCCTGTAGATGATGCTACATTAATTGTGGGTGTTTCGGTTATTGCTTCAGACAAAGTACCTGCATCAGCACGGAGATGTCTTTTTATATCATCTGCTGATAGTGGTTCCTCTGCAGGTTCAGTTTTTATTTTCAACGCCCATCTGTTCGGAAACATATTGTCACCTCTTTCCAGCCGGTTTTCTTACAGTCGCTTTAGGCATCATGGCATTTTCAGGAGCTTGAATTATAGCGGATTCAATTGCTTTCTCTTGAATTATTTCAATCAAATCGGCACTTCCGGACTCAATCAATTGTTTTCCTAATGAATCTTCAAGAGTTAAAGTGTCGCCCTGTCTATAATTTATTTCGGGGCCTACCCAAAGAGTTTTTAATTTAACTTTGTACAAATTTATCACCTACCTTTTCAAAACAAAAGGCCCGCCGGAGCGAGCTTTTTGTTTAATGTGATATATGATTATGCCAGATGCTTTTTATGCGACATCTGGACATCTTCCTGATTGATTTCGCAATAGATTTGCGTGGTAGCTAAACTGTAATGCCCTAGTAAGGCTTGAATGTCAGTTATTGCAGCACCACCGTCCAGCATTGCAGAAGCAAAAGTATGCCTTAATAAATGGGGGTAGATATGCTTTTTAATACCGGCTTTGTTTCCAAGTTTCTTGAATACCTCTTCAATAGACCGTTTCTCAAGTCTGCCATGTGGCCTTGTGTCTGTTACAAACAGTGCTTCATTATTATCCTTGCGGCTACCAAAATATAACCACAAGTAAACTCTTGCCTTTGCTGTAAGATATACCCTCCGTTCCTTGCTGCCTTTTCCATATACAAGAAGCGAATTTTTTTGCCAATCAATGTCTGACTTATTGAGTTTGAAAACTTCATCTAAACGTGCACCGGTCGAATAAAAGAATTCAACCAAAGCTTTCTCTCTTGTAGTCTTGCAGGCAATACGCAACATTTCAAGTTCTTCCTGTGTCAGCGGCTTGCGGACTCTCTTTTCTGTTTTGGTTGCCTTGACTGTAGCCATGGGATTCTTTGGGACATAACTCTCATTGAGCAGCCACGAAAAGAAGGACTTCAGGCACCAGATTATTGATGCCAGGGTACTGTTTTTAATGCCGGTCTTTTGACGCTGTGACAGATAAACCCGTAAGTCCATGACGGTTATTTTATCAACGTCTTTGGGTACAGCTTCAGCAAGTTTCCGGAGAATCATGTAGTAATTTTTAATAGTCTTGAGAGACATGCCATCAAGCTTCTTTGTGGCAAGGAATAGCTTTACCATGTCGGGAAGGTTGTTTGTTAGTGCCAAGGCCATGCAGTCTCTTGTCATGGTGTAGCTGTTTAGCTCTTCCTCCATGATACCGCGTAGCTCTCTGACCTGCTCGTGGTCAAGGAAACTGGATGCTCTGTCAAGCACCTTGATGATAATTTCGTTCTTCAATTAAAACGCCTCCTATTGATTCACAGGAGGCATAATGTTATAATTGTTATGCAAAGCACATCACCCTTCCTGTGAGGGGTCTGTGTGAGGGAGTTTTCCGATTAGTGGTCGGAGGCTCCCTTTGCTATATGTAGATTTATAGCAAAGACCTTAAGTATATTATACTAGTTATGGTCTCTTTGATTAATAGGGCTATGGCATTATATCTGTAGGACTGCGGAACTACGATGCTAATTCATGTCCTTGCATCAACTGTATTTTAAATTCTTCTCTAGCTACTATTGCCTCCTCTATTGTCTGATAATACTTGCTGCTTATTTTTACACACTATGGAAGCTCAAGCAGTTCTTTTCCGAACTCAAGACAGCTTTTTATAAATTCCTGAATAATATCATTTCATTTTATTCATCCTTTCTGAAATTCTATTGTGGGATATCCTTTTTTAAACGAATAAGAGGAATGATCTTTTCATCATAGGCCAATGTGCCACACGGTAAGCAGGCTATATTTTCTATGTCATCAACAAACATACACAAATCATTAATAATGCCTTGCACAGATTTTAGTTTACGCTCAATAAGTAAGTCTATTGATTTTTTTAAAATAACAGGGTTTTCAGGTTCTAACACGTCATCCAGCGGTTCTCTTGTTAACATTTTCTTGGTTGCCATTCGTTTTCTTATGTTTAATACATTTTCATCAGTTAATATACTCAAATCATGACATCTGTAAATTATTGCGCCAATGGATACTTTCCAGCATTCTTTTAAAGAAACTAAGTGTCGGAGTGATGTTGACATGAATTCATTCGGAAACGATTTGTAAGGTAGCAAAAATGCGCCTGCAAATCTGTTAGCTTCAATCTCTAATGATTTCATGAAATTCTTGTCAAAATTGAGTTCGGGTCTTACGCTTTTATGCAATAACAAATGACCTAATTCGTGCGCTGCGTCAAATCTGTTCCTTACGGCACATTTCTTATCAGAACTTAATAAAAGTATCGGCCTCTCATTGTTGCTCCAATAAGAACATGCATCAACTTTTAAATCTCCGAAAGGAAGTCTGGTTATTATAACGCCGTTTTTTTCCATGAGACGGACAACATTGCTTATAGGTCCAAAACCTGCATTCCAATAAGTTCGAAGATTACATGCAATATCTTCAATTAATTCATGATCAATTTTTCCTGGGATTATATTGGGTATTTCGGGGAGATTGGGCTTTGGGTAATCTATATACTCTCTTAAATACAAATAGTATTCTTCTACAAACTCAGAAAAAACATTTACAATTTCTTTAACCATCGCCCGTGTTGTAACAAAACTTCTATAATTTACTACAATGTCATTTGATGCGGGCAAATGCTTAGTGAAAAAAGACAATGGGAAGTTAGTCAGATTTATTATTTTCCCCACTGTAGTACTACTTGGGTATTTACTTCCGTTTTCAAAAGAATGGACAGATTGTCTACTTACATCAATCTCATCCGCAAAATCGCTTATAGTAAAACCTCTGTATAGTCGAGCCTGTTTTATTCTTTCAGGTACGCTTTTAATATTTTCAATAGACTGAATGTATTTTTTATTCTCGTTATAGAAGCCATTACTCTTCACTATTAAGCACTCCTTGCTTAACCAAATATTCTTCTCTAACATCAAGATCATAATCATGCTCAACTTCGGTAACTGTATCCTGCTCATGGATAACATCAAATGTCTTTTTGTGTATTGGTATATTTGCCATCCAACTTCTTGCATCGGTATTTGGCATGCCTATATATACAAATTTTGGTTTTTCTCCTCTTGTTCCATGGGTTAGCAGCAAATGATATGGCCCGTTTAGCTCTTTTTCAGAATCGAACATTGATGTTTGGTTGTTAAAAATGCCTAAATCCTCTCTGAAAATAGCATCTCTGGGCATAGATTTTTCTCTTGAAACATAAGATACTGTTAAAATGCTGTTGCTTGCTCTAATTTCTAAATGAAGACAATTATCAGATTTATTTGACGCAGTCCTAAAGTCGTATGGTAATATATTACTTTTACACATTTCTTGTAATTCGTATTCGATTAAAACTCTTTTTATGTGTGGCAGGATCTCTTTTCCAATCATCCAATTCAATCCGGGATGCTTTTCTATAATTTTCAATGAGTTTGCATACGCACTTGATATGGCTCTATAAAACTTCCTTTGTACCTTCTCTGAAAACTCTGTTTCAATAAATTCTTCTGGGTTTACGTATTTCATTAAATTTCTCCTTTCATCTATACACCACTGTAAACCATTATAGTATATTTAATAAAAAATGTAAACCAAAAATTTTTATTTCCATAGGGACTGAAAAAAACAATGTGAGAAGCGCTGTTGAAAGAGCATCCTGAGAGATGCCCTTCTCTTTTATCTTTTCACAAGCATCTTACAATATTCTATTCCTTTCTTGAAACCTTCATTTTTGTCTTGGCTCCAGTCTTCATTAGAGCTATTTTTATAAAACTCTACCGCGCAATTTGTTCCTTTTATAGAAAACAACCACGAAGCCGCATGAATACTGACTTATACGGCTTTTTACAACCTATTGCGCATTACCATAATAAATAGTCATCTTCCCCGCCAAAAATAAGCTTAACCAAGTCCACAATAGGCGTTCTTGCAGGAAAAGTTTTTTCATATATATTTCTTAGTAATATGCCTGGATCATCATGTTTAATTTCAATCCTTACTTTAGTTATCTGGGGATCTGAAATATCAAATGAAACATTTTGAATCTCGACATTTGTATTTGCCATAATCTTTCCTCACTTTATTTAAAATTTTTAATTAAAAAAGCACCCAGTTAAAGGCGCTTTTTCAGGTTCTTTAGTTCTTCTTTTGCTTTTTCTTCTTCGATAAATTCCTTCATTCTGGCGCATACCCACGGTGATATTTTAATCCCCAAAGGGCCAGCATATTTACAGAATTCTTCAAAGACTGCTGGATCTAATGTTATGTTTGTTTTTCTGGCGGCCACACAATCACCTCCAGTGACTATGTCGGCATTTTCTGGAATTAGTTAACACTTATAAATGCGTATAAATGCGTATTATGTTCCCATTTTACATTATATGTCATAATATCCAATAATATCTAGTAATATTTTACTGTATTTCTGAATATTTTGCAATAGATATTTTATATAATCCATTCAACTTTTTTAAGATATTTCCCATAACACCTTTGAGTATATTTACATCTACAACAATTAATATAACTATCATGGTGTCCGTTTACATATCTACATAAGAGAATTCTTTGGTTGATTATGATTTTGAACTTTATACGCTTTATCCTTCGCTTTAACTTTTTAATTGTATGTTTCATATTAACCCAACTTCTTCACAATATTTCTTCCTCAATTAAAAAGAACGCCCTCATGGACGTCCCTTCTTGGTAGCTAGTTTTTCGGCTTGTGCCTGTTTCTCAGTCTCGACAAATTCCTTCATTTGGGCATTTACCCAGGCCGATATCTTAATCCCCTTGGGGCCAGCATATTTACAAAATTCGTCATACACGCCAGGCTCCAAGGTAAGATTAATTGGTTTTCTTGCCATATAACCACCTCCATAAGTGATTATATGTCATATTCTGTCTTTTGTCACTTTTGTAAATACTTATGCGCATGAATATTTGTTAATATACATTTATGCGCACAATTATCCAAAAATCTTGTTTACCTACTAATGACTACGTTTGCTGACTTTTTACAACTTATGCGCACTTGTTTTTGGCTGTATGACATTTATATCTAAATACCAATCGGCCCAAATGCTCATTGTGTAAACTACCCTATTATTGGGCTTGTTGTAATGAGGTATTACATGATGGTCTTTCCAAGGGTTATCGGTAAAGCAATCAGACAATGCCTTTATCATGATATCAACTGGTTTAGCGTCCTCTGTCCATGGCATTGCCATGATGTCCATATCATTTGCTAGGCTGCCGTGTAATCCCAACGCCCATCCGCAATTCATAGCCGCATTGCGTAAATCATCCCAAATACTGGCGTAAAATGCAGCTTTCCCGTTTAAAGTTATACCCTCTCTGTCTTTTGCCATTTTGAACCACTCCTATTATTATCTTATGAGAAAAGCACCCGGTCAAAGGTGCTTGTTTCTCGTATCGCGAAGTTGTTCCAGTAGTTTTTCTTCCTCAATGAACTCTTTCATTTTGAGATTCACCCAGGTAGAAATTTTAATTCCTTTCCGGCCAGCATATTTACAAAATTCTTCGAACACTTCCGGGTCAAGGGACATGTTTTGCCGTTTTGCTGACATGACTTACCACCTCTGGTAATATGTCGGCTATCTACCACGTTTCGATAATACACACGAATACACACTAATACATACTTTCTTCCTATTGCCAAATATTTACATTAATCCTCACAAGTAGCTAAATCTAGCCATTTGTTGACACATGTATTTGATAGTATTTACTATGTTGCATTAAAGTAAATTTTCTAAATCAAAGCTGACCTTGCTAACCATTTCCATTGCATCTTTTACTTCAGGTACTTTCATTGCGGTTACGATAAGTCTTCCAGCAGCTCCGTCCAACTTTTCAATCATTTCTTCGATGACCTGTTTTTCTTTGCTTGTCATAGTAGTTAGCCTCACTTTCAAAATAATTATAAAGAGAAGAGCGCCCTTATTGTGAGCGCTTCTTCCGCATTTCTTCCAGTAACTTTTCCTCCTCGATAAACTCCTTCATTTTGATGTTTATCCAAGTTGAAATCTTGATACCTTTCTTTCCGGCGTAATTGCAGAATTCTTCAAAGACTACCGGGTCGAGCGTTATATTTTGCCGCCTTACTGCCATTGCCTACCACCTCTGGTAATATGTCGGCTAATTACTTGTATTGCTTGATGTGTATTAATACACATTTATACATACTTTGTTCCTATTGCACGTTACGCTATTTCATATTGTCCCGTTATAATAATGGTAACTGTTTTTGTGTCTGTGGCTACTGCAAAATTCCTGAATGTAATACCTCCACTGTCATCATCCAAATAAGCCAATGGATTAGTCCATGTTGCATCTACTAATTGTTGAGAAGAAAATGAAATCATACTATTATTGTCTTTTGCAGCCGCAGGAAGACTTATAGACAACTGCGAAGCATCATTTCCGTCAGCACTTGTACACATAAAGTTAAAGAAACATATTTTACCTTGTGTTTTGTACCGTGCAATAGTAGTAATACTTGCAGGGTCAGCCGTTGTCCATGTAAGTGCTGGTGTCCAAGCTGTCCATTCAATTCCTTGTATAACTTTTAACCATGCCGTCCATGCCCCCGTATTATCAACATATCTTGTGTAAATATCGTCTGAATTGTACACTCTGTATGTCTGCCTTTGCATACCATTTGCATGTATCGTCTTGTCGGTAATTAGTATACCGCCCGTGCTACCAGGAAATGAATTTGCTAATCCAAATGCGTTTGTAATCTTTGTATATGTTATTGCACCTGTAACAAATGCAGTTATCGCATCAGTTGGTGTAAATGCATCAGAAGCTGTTGTAATAATTTTTTCAACAGGTTCCCAAGTAGTCCATGCATTAGAACTATTGTAGTATCTTACGTATGTTCTTGTACTATTGTATATTCTAAAATATTGTCTTATAAACCCACTGTAAGGCGAACTATAATCAGTTATTAATACACCACCAGTTGATTCGGGAAAACTATTAGATGCTCCAAATGCTGTTGTGATTTTTGTATAAGTAATCTTGCTTGATGGATACACAGTTATTGCATCTGTAGGAACAAATAAATCCGATGCAGAAGTTATAAATGTGTCAACATCATTGTATTTGCCTCTCATATAAAGCGGTGAATACCCCCGTGTGCGCCCTATCCTCCATACATTTGCAACAGATGCCGCCGAATAATAGCAATAATATATACTGCCAACCTTAACTAGACACCCCATATATACTTTTCCAGCATCAAAAGAACCGGCTACAGTATTAAGCGGAATTATCTTGATTGCTTTTGTGTATTTGGTATTGTCTTCCGAAGAAGTATAAAATATTTCTTCGTTTCCGCTTGATATTAATGTGCAACTTACAACTATTTCATATCTGTCAGTATGAATAACATTCAAATGCCAGAATCTATACAATGGGTCAAGTTCAATGTCAAGAGTTCTTGCACTGCTCCAAACTTTCGCATCTGCACTTTCGGCATATTTTACTTTATATCCATCCTGAGAATCAACAAACCACATACAGTATATTCCGTTTTCGTAAATTACCGAAGGACTTACTGCATAAAAAGTTGAGTTAGTAAACAAGGTTTCTTCTTCGCTCCATGTAATACCATCAGTTGATGTTTTACGTCGAATATAAAGAGTTGCAGGTGACGGTTTGTAGTATCTATACCAAAATTCCATTGTGTTTCCATTCATAACAATATGTGGGTCTGAATGAAATCCATTTTCAGCTATTTGTGCAGCCGATAAGTCCGTAATCGGATTGGTAAGACCTGCTGGAACCTCCCATGTTACGCCATCAGTAGATGCCAATAAACAGGGATTCTCGTACTGATTGTTTCCATTTGGATAAGGTGAATTGCCCATCCACCAACGATAACCGTTCCAAGGTGTGGCAGTATACGATACTCTAAGATGCACTATTTGTCCACTGGTATCATATGTTGGGGTTGTCAGTGGTGCATATGCGTTAGGCAAGAAATCTGCTACATTTTTTGCTATTTCGTATTCCAAAATTCCATACCTATCTTGCGCAATTGAAGCCGTGTCTGCTGTGTTTTTAAATGGTAATATTTTAAATAAAGGCATAATTTACACCCCCCACCATCCATCTGTTGTCGCTGGATTTATATTTACCGCGCTATATTCATGGATTGTCTTAGTA
>Ga0172381_10004779_pt1 | contig 13907 bp, 15 predicted proteins | sample Leawel6488metaG_FD_119754 | JGI IMG/M metagenome (GOLD analysis project Ga0172381, IMG submission 119754) | Leachate microbial communities from a municipal landfill in Southern Ontario, Canada - Leachate well 64-88 metaG | ecosystem: Engineered > Solid waste > Landfill > Unclassified | place... | reverse complement strand
CTGCACCCGAAGCAACTGAGGTAAATGGTTGAACAGAATTTTGCTCGATGGTTACATTAGTTCCATCGTCTTTTATTGCAGAATTTACCAAACTGTTTTTGTCGGTTGGTTTAGGTAAAAATCCTGCTGTTAAATTTCCACGCAAAAGATTAACACTATCGGTTATGAATATTGGGTCTGTTTCTGTTGATACATATATGGCATTTGATTGTACTTTCGTATAATGGTTAAGTAAGCTGTCTTGTAGTCCTGTAATGGATGATATGCCCCATGATGTTGGTTTATCGGTTAAGGAGTTATAACTTTTCTCTTGAAGTGTATTTAGACTGTCATGGTCGTTTAATAATCTGTAAATAGTTAAGGTTGGTTTATCTGTTAGGCTATTGTAGCTTTTCTCGTCTAAGTTTGTTAAAGAATCGTGATTATTAAGGTCTCTTTTTGTTTTAACTAAAAGTGTTATAGTATCCTGTAATTCCTCTATATTAAAGCTATCCCTTGCTGTTTCGGCAGATAATGACCTAACTATTGAACTATCAACTCCCGTTTCATCAATATACTCTGTCAATCCAAAATATGTAGGTATTAATATATCTGCATAGTTGTCTTTGGTTATCTTCATGTATCTGTCTGTGGAAACAGGGTACTTATGGAAGTTGGCACTAACAGTATCAGGGGAGAATTCTACTTCTAATAGACTTAATGTATCACCCTTGTATATGATATACTGATCGGCAATCACGGCTTCTGTAGCCCTTAATACTTGCCTTTTGATGTTGTCCTGAGAATATCCGATCATGGACATCAAGACAAGGAATATTATTATTATCTTTTTCATTTCTTTAATCTGAGATCCATTCTTCATAACTCATTGCTACATATCGGAAGGTGCATGGTTCATCTACCGTAATTACAAACCCTGTTACTGTTTCATTTGAAATAGTAAACCCTACATCGTAACCATCAGGGTTTATTGCTTTAGATTTTACTAATTCCCATTCCACTCCGGTATCGTAAGCTGTTGGGAATAATATTGGGTTTGCACCAGAAACAAGGGCTATATCCTTCACCCTGTTCATTCCTAACATCTTCTGAACAATAGCCTGTACGTAGTCCTCATACTCTGGTATTATTAATGAAAGGGCTGTATTTAGTTGTTCTAATGTCATGGCTTATAGGTTTGCGAATTGTTTGTCCATCGCTGCCCATGCTTTTTGGGCTTCTTCTGGTCTTTGTGTTATCTCCAATATCTTTGCTGCACAAATCCATGTTAAAGCCGGTTGTAGATTTGCTTGAACATTCTCTGCTGTTACGTTGGCTATATAAATGAACTTACTTGCTAAGTGTGAGTCTCCAATGTCAAGAGAGTAGTACTCTACTACTTTCTTTAATGTGCTGCTTATAATCCTTTCGCTAAGGGCACATACGGGCTTTGCCTTCCCTCCTCTGGTTACTGTATTACCTTGTTTCTTATACTTAGGATCACTCGGTCTTATAAGTTCTACACAATCCCTTAACCACCCTGTCATTCTTAGGGATTTAAACCTTAAGTAATCGGTAGGTAACTCAATATATCCTGTTCCATCTTCCGGATCTGTTTTTACCGGAGCTGTGGTACATATCTTTCCTACGATGAAGTCTATCGGTGCAACCTGATGTAAGAGAGTGGCACTTTCATCGAGTAGTGCGTTAATGTATAAATCAAGTGTGTCGGTGATATTTGTCTGGTCGAGGACTGAGAATTGAACCCCTTCACCTTCAGGCATCATTTCGTCAATCTTTACCTTAACGTCTGATATCAAGAGCATCCTTGCAGATGATATGTCGCCTCCTCCATCTATTGTGATTAACTCACTAAGAAGAGCGTACCAGGCACTTTTAAAATCATTTGATTGTTTTGATAAGTCTGCCATGATGAATAGGAATTAAAAAAGCCCTGCCCAAATCACGGGTAGGGCTTTAGTATTATGAGATTATTACTTTTTAATTATGCCAGGTCATGGATGAAGAACCAAAGCCCGGTAGTTGCATTGTAAGCTACAATGTCTCCTGTTGCTGTGGTAATTTCATCACCTCCTGTATTGAGTGCCCCTCCGGTAGTGACTATGTAGACATCAAGGTTTGTTGGATCTTCAAGGGCTGCTATTGCTGCTGCTGTTGCAGAGCCCTGAGATTTCAAACACTTGTCGTATATGTAGTCGCTGATTTGTACAAGCCTTGTTTTGTAGGTATTCATATCCCCGAAGTGGCCTGAAACAAACTGTCCTGCGAATTCTGCTTTTGTCATGGTATGTAATTATTATTGTTTTTTAATGACAATGTTAAACCCTAATCCTTTGCCTTTATTGATGATAGAGGTAAGGTTTGGTATTTTAATGCCCGGAATATTATATGGTTCACCCTTAAGAAAATCTTTAGCAAGATTGATGTTATCGAATTCCTTGGTTATTAGTTCCGGATCGTTAGATTTATCTTCTTCCTTAATCTCATCCTTTGTTTTTTCAAGGATGAAACTATTATTGAAAGAAGGAGATGCTTCGAGAGCTTCCTGTATCATAGGATTGTCGGTCTTGTAGTAAGGCATAGTCAATTTTGGGGATCTTGTACCACCTGTAAATTCAATATGCTTATGCACTCCATTAACAACTATCTGTACTTGATACGATATGCTCCTTATGGTTCTGTATGTTTTTAACGACATAGCTTGCTTAGTTAAAGCCGGAGTTTCCCCCGGCATTATTTATTTTGCTTCTTGTATCACCAATTCAAATGAATCGAGCTTAATTCCTACACCTACGCTATGATTACCTTTAATGATGTATTCAAACATCAAGTAACGGTAGTAAGGCTTAATAGAAGGAACAGGAGTGACGGTAATAGCCGGAAACTTAATAGAGTCAGCAGGATATGTAGCGAATGTTGCTGTGTCCTGTTTTGCTGAAAATGCAGGGATTGAATATGTATAGTCTGCATCCGTAATTGATTCTACTATTGTCGCTACCGATGCTGTAATGGCAGCAGTAGAGTCTGTTTCTATAAGCGTATAAGTGTCGCCTGCTGCGATTTTCCCGTATACATTAATAGTAACGGTTGTGTCGGCTCCTGAGATTGGAGATAATACTGTCCTTGAATAATAGTTTGTTGGTACAAACTTATTAGTGTTGACGTATATCTGCAAAGTGTCCTGATTCACAGATAATGTATCTTCTACATTACCCTCATAAGAGTACGAACATGAGTATTTAGCTGTTGGATCAGCGTTATATACAAATATGTCGTCTTTATAGTTCCCCAAGTCACAAACTCTAACCTGGGCATTTACATTAACCACTATGGCTAATGCAAAAACTAATATTGCGAATAACTTTTTCATAGCCCTATTATGTTGTTGGGTTTGCTGTTAAGTTTTCAACTCCTTTCAACCAACGGTGACAATCAGGATGTCTGAATGCCATTGTCCATGATTCAAGAATACGCTGTGCATCTACACGTTTTGTTCCTGTTTCATCAAGATTCAACTTCTTGGTCTGAGTATGTTCCAGATACCTACGTTCGATATGTTCGAGGTCAAGAACAAGTCCGTTATTGGTATATCCATAAACATCATCAAAGGCTTGGTGTCTCTTAATTAAGAGGTCTCCGAAAGTTGTTTCGATAAGTTTAAATTTCATACCGGCCACAATTTCTGTCTTACCTGATTCAAGCTGTTTTTGAACAAGCTCTACATTCATTAATGCTTCGAGAAGTCCATTACCGGCAAATACGATCTTTCTGTCTGATCCGTTATTGCCTGTAAATATTACTTTACCCCATGCATTGAAGTCAGATTTTTGGATGCCGTTAGTTGTGTCCCATTCTGTTAGTGCTGTGATATACTGTAATGCACCGCCCATGACGTGTTTATATTTCTGGGCAACGGGATCATAAACTTTATTTTTATATCCGAATAACATTTGGAGTTCTGCAACTCTACGCATATCTTCAATAGCATCACGTTTGTAGTCCATAATACCCCAATCAACTTCTTTGTTAACCATTTTATTAATTAATGATTCTTCAACCTGTGCCATTTGTATCTGTACAAAGTTGGTTTCATTAGTTGGCATATTAGCGTAAGGCTGTGTCTGTGCGTCTGTTTCTGATTTAGCAGCAGCAAGACGAGTGATAGGCTTTTCATCGCCAATAGTAGGTACAAAGTTCGCTGACGAAGTTCCTAATGCTGTTCCGGCTGCGTTCCAACCATTCAGAGGCACGATTTCGATTTTGTTCTCTGAAGCGTGTCTTGCAACTACATTGAAACGTAAAGGAGTACCATCACCACCAAGAACAGTAGGGAAAATACCGTTGTCATCAACTCCCCAGATATGTAAGTTACTTACAGGAATCTTAGCTGTTGGAGTGTTTGCTTTAACGTAACCACCATTACAAGTGTCGGTTACACCACGCACATCAACAGTCCAATATTCGTATTCCCAAGCCTTACAGCTACCTACGTTTCCTATTTCTCTGAGGATTGTGTCTAAAGGGTATCTGTCCGGCCTGATTTTAGTTATTGCTTTACTTATCTCGTTACGCAATAAATCAGGAGAGGCAACAGCAGTAGTTTCAGTTGTGACTGTATCTCCTACCGCCTGAGCAGCAGAGACAGCCATTCCGTACACTAATCCCGAAGCTCCTCCGATCAAAGCATTTACAATGCCTGATCCGAAGTCAACCCCACAAACTCCCATGAACACAATTACTGCAAGTGCCATGAAAGCCATATTTGCAATTAGTTTAAAATACTTTTTCATTTTACTGATTATTAATTAATTATAAAATTTGTCTCTTGTTTCCAAGTCTCTTTATGTCAGCAAGGAACGGATCTTCACTCCTTGTTTCAGTTTCTCGTGGTTTATTGCCACCATTTAAAGCAGGCAAACCATCGCCCACCTGATCATCTTCTTTTTGAATTTTGTTAAGGATTTTTTCGTTTCTCCCTTCTACTATTCCCATTTGCTTAGAGGCATCGAGATCGGCATCTTTATTCAGAGCATAGTAAATAGATTCCAAAAGTTGCTGCGATAGTTCACCATCAAAGGCTGCTGATAGGATTTTCAAAACAGAATCGAAGAATGTCTGATAATCTTCATCGGTCATTTTCTTATCTTCCTTGAATTGCCTGAGAGCTTCGATTGATTTAGCTTCATTGTCAGCGTACATTTTTTTACGCTTTTCCTTTTCTTCCAATCTTGACATACGTGTTTTCTTGGCTTCAGCATATGCAGGATTAGGTTCTTCTCCGTCAACGGGATTTTCAGCTTCAAGGTCTACGTGTTTTCTGAGTGCCACGTCTGCCGGAACTCCGTCACGTAAGTCAATAAGTATATCAGCAATCATTGGATTGTCATTGATGATGGCCATTAATTCACGATTAGCAGCTATTATCTTATCCATTTTAGCTTTCATGCCCTCATACTCTGCAAGTTTACTTACAGCATCTTCAAGCTCAGCCCTGTTCCCCTCTGTAATCTCTACATTTGGAAAGTATTGTGATATAGGTGAATTATCAACTTCCTGTGTTTCAGTTGGTTGTGTTTCTGTGACTTCCGGTTGAGTTTCCGTTTCTTGCTCCAAAGGTTGCTCCTCCTGAATTGGAGTCATAACTTCTTCGCTTTCGTTTCCTTTTAATAATTCTTCTTGCTCCATAACTTTATTAGTTATATTTTGAACAAATTTATCCTTTACACAATATTTCAATGTTTTACATATTCCTAAATTCAGGAATATTATTATATTTGCCTTGACCAAATCTTATACTATGGATGAACCTTCAAATACTCCCATCAGGTTATCAAGAGAAGTAGTGGTTGAAATGTATAGTAGACTGCTTAAAGAAACCCGGAGTAGAATACCATTTGAATACCGATATCTCGGAATGCAATACTACTACGACAGGATAAATGAGTTATTAATTGAAGGGTTTGCAGATGGTACGATAACGGGGACACAAAGAGCAAAACACCCATACCCCTCTGAAGTAATAAGGAAAATCATCAATGAAAGCTGCCGGAGATCGGTAAAACCTAAGCACTACATAAATGGTAGATGTCGCTAAGATAATAGACGAGAACACAAGGAGAAGGGAAATACAGTATCAGGAGTATAACCCTCTTGATGGAATTGGCTCTCCATTGGAGAGACAAGAACTTTCATTCTCCGATCTCCCTACCATGTATCTTCCATTGTCTTTTTTTAATGATCCAAGGTCTAAACAATTAATATCATGCAGGAGTATTAGCGAATATGCTAAAAGAGGAGGTTTTAAATCTGATGATGATGCTTTCCTTAACTATATTCAATTACGTTGCGACCATGACTTTGAGTTCTTTGCTGCCTATGCTTTAAAGATTGAGCATAAGGAAACGGGGGAGTTATTTAATTTTATATTAAGAAAGGCACAGAGAAAATTACTTCTGGCTCTTGAATCAATGAGGCTTGCAGGACTTCCTATTCGTATTGTTCTCTTAAAGGCAAGACAGTGGGGAGGCTCAACCTTGGTACAGATGTATATGTTCTGGATTCAACAGCGATTAAAAAAGAATTGGCATATATCGGTGTGTGCTCAGGTAGATGATGCTGCTAAGAATATCCGTTCTATGTATGAGACTTCTGTTAAGCATTATCCTTCAGAGCTTGGAATAATTACACTTAAGCCTCATGCTAAGAGTTCAAAGAATATTAAATGCGTTGAAACGGGTGGTATTATCGGTGTTGGTTCAGTAGAAAATCCCGATCAGTTCCGTTCTTATTCCTCTAAGATGGCACACCTTTCAGAAGTAGGTGTATGGAAGTCTACTCCTAAAATGTCAGGTGCCTATGTGGCTTCGTCATTAAAAAATACTATTGCTAATGTTCCTTTGTCGCTTGTTGTGGAAGAATCAACCGCAAGAGGTGTAGGTAATTACTTTCACGATCAATGGTTGGCTGCTGTAAATGGTACGTCAAGATATACACCTGTTTTCGTTCCTTGGTTTGAAATAGATATGTATGAGTCCGATATAACTGATTACCCTTTGTTTATTCAGGGGATGAACGAATACGATAGGTTCTTATGGGGAAAAGGAGCAACACTTGAAAATATAAAGTGGTATAATGAATATAAGGCCGGAGAGAACAAGACAGATATAGAAATGAATGAAGAATATCCTTCTACTCCGGAAGAAGCATTTATAAGTTCAGGAAGCAGGGTGTATCCACACCAATACGTATCCAACGCAAGAGAGACAGTAGTTAAACCGATATTTATAGGTGATGTCCATACTCCAACAATGAAAGGCAAACAATCCTTGGTTGATATTAAACTTATAGAATCAGTAACGGGAACTCTTAAGGTTTGGAGTATGCCAGAAACAATAGTGGAGATTGAAGGTAAGAAATATAGAGTAGCTAATAGATATTGTGGCTTTGGAGACTTTGGAGGCACTTCTAAAACTGCTGACTTTACCGCTTTGTCTATAATTGATAGATATTGGATGCTATTGGGAGGACTACCAGAGAAGGCAGCAGAATATCATACACATTTGGATCCATTCATTGCTGCGTGGAGGTTTGCCCAGATAAGTACTTTATATGACAATGCTTTGTTGGCACTTGAAAGCAATACCCCCGACCAGGACAAGAACAAAGAAGGAAATCACTTCTTGACTGCTATTAATCAATTAGCAGGTGTATATCCTAATCTGTACGTGAGAAACAACCATGAAAGCATAAATCAAGGCTTTATTCCTAAGTATGGCTTTCATACAAACACGGTTACTAAAACAATGATAGTAGATAGGCATAAAAACGCTATGAGAGACAAAGAATACGTAGAGAGGTCTATTGAAGCGTGTGATGAATTCGACTTCTTTGAAAACACACCAGACGGTAAAATGGAGGCACAAAAAGGGAAAAAAGACGACTTGGTTATAGTTACAGCAGGATCAGTATGGATGGCACTTGAATATATGCCACCTGTTAAACTGATAGAGATAGTGGAAAGTGGAAAATCAAAATCATATAAGAGAATAATATCAGAGGCAACAATCTAAAAATATAAACCATGAAGAATAAAGAAACAGTATTAGAAAGGCACTTATTGGCTATGCAGAATACAATCGGTGTTTACACTCCTGTAAAGGCAAAAGAGTTCATCTTAAGAGCTATGCATGAATACGCTGAGTCGGCAGTTAATGAATACATTGACGGCTCGAATAAACAAAAACGTATAGTATTAAGGCCATTATATGGTATTTACGCCCGTTTAACGTGGGATGAACTTGTAATGAAGTTAAGACTCTTTAATCTGAGAAGGGTTAAGAGGATAGTACAATCTTTATCTAATGAAGATAAAAGGAAGTATTATATTATACAAGTCGGTGATGTAGCCTATAAATACATTTCCACCAGAGACATAGAGCATAATAAGAAAATCCGTGTTTTCGGAAAGAATGTAGATGCAATCAAGTTGCATGAAACAGCAGACATAGTAGTAACACCTAAAAAATAATAGCAATGTACATCATGCCCTTTATAGTATTAGCATCTACTTTTTTGATTATTGGGTTTTTACTTGGAAGGGCAATTTACAAAAACAATAAATAACAATCATCATGGAAATAACAATTACAACCTTGGAAATTATTGAAATAGTAATACAGACTATACTATGGCTTATTGGAGCAATAATCATTGTTGGGATATTAATAGAGAATCTGCAACTTAAGAAAAGAGTTAAGGAGTTGGAGAGACCAGGAGAAATTACTTCTGAGCAAAAAGATAGTAAACTAAGTGGATTATTAAGTTGGTATAAATGTTCAACTCCGGATGATTTAATCAACAAACTCGAGAATGAAATAATCTCCTATAATCAGATGCACATAATAGCCCCGGGACTTGCAGAACAAGATAAACCAAGGATAGACGATATTAAGCAGGATTTAGAGATCGTAAAGAAACTACTCAATGCCAAGGATAAAGAATAAGAACTTGTCCGAAATGGACTTCTCCTTAAACAGAAAGCAAGTAATAAACTATATGCTTGACAATGGGATAATGACTATTGTTAACGACTTCTTTCCGACAAAACAACCTATGTACTCTATTGATGAGATAGAGAAACATTGGGAATTCATTAGAGATAAATTTTTAACAACTTATATTTCTTACAATAAAATTTAATCTATGGAAAAAGTAAAGAAAATCGGATTGTCACAGATAAACCTGATGGCATCCAAAAAACAAATGAAAGATGCCTTAACAACATTTGGCATTGAAACAGTAGTAAATGACACTGTTGCTGAACCTCACGTAGAATACTCTGCAAAAGAGTTTGTTAAGCTGTGGAATAAGTTTTCATTTCTCTTAACCTTAGATAAGATTGAAAATGACAAGCTCTAACGACATCATGAACGGTAAACCCGTTCTGCCTACTGCTCCTAAATTACAAATTAGAAAGTCGATAAGGATGCAGGCTATTGTTGATTTTATTAAAATGATAGGCGTGAAGAAGAAAGCTGAAAAGTGTGGATGGTTTCAACCAGAAACGTCTATTATAGATCCTTGGGAGACTTGGGACTACTCTTCTATTCCTGTTAATTCTATTGTAACTGTAAAGTATAAAAATGGCATGATGATTATAATGGTTATGACAGAGAATATATTTAGTCCACTTTACCCGTTGAATGATGATACTAAACAGTTTATGAGCACTAATGTTCCTGATAAAATGGCTATAATAGGTAGTGTGAAAACAACTTAAATAAATATTTAAAATGAAACATTTATTAATCTTACTGTTGGTCATTTGTACTGTAACAGTTATGGCACAAGACAAAAAAGAAGTGAAAGCTAAGGACAATAACAAACTGCTTTCTAATGCTGAAGAACTTTCCCCTATGTGGGACGACTATGTAAAGTCAGTCAATAATGACTCTACTCTACAAATCTATTGGATTTATTCTGGAAAAGAAAAACCAGAGTATAAAACCGATTCTACTGTTGTAAAGGGTGCTGCATCTAAAGTAATCATTATCCAACCTACCATGAAACAGGAATGGATTAAAGGAAATCCTACTTTCAATGGATTTAAAGAATGGATAAAGAATAAATCTCTGTAATCATTTAACAATCTGTAATTACAATATTCCTAAAATATTATATACAACTATTAAGGAATTTTATATATTTGTAATTCTTAGATTTTTATACATTTGATAAGATTTATTTTACAAAGAAAAGGGGAACTTAATTGCTCCCCTTTTTTTATTGCCTCATATATCTATTCATCATCTCTATTGCCTGTGGATTAGCCTTGCTTGCATCTGCTCCTTGCGATTGGAGATAATTAACTGCCTGTTGTGGCACTCCTGCTTGTGGATAGTTTACTTGTCCTTGTGATGCTTCTTTTTTCATCTCATTAATATCATTGAGAAGATTGTCTGCAAATGGCATACTTGTATGCTTAAGCATTAACTCCATTGGTAAAAGACCTTTTTCTACCCATCCGTTCAACCATTCGTCAATAATGGCTCTGTAAACTTGTGAGTCTGTACCTTGGTTGACTTGAAGTTCATACTGTAAGTCCTCTCCTATCTTTTCAGGATCAAATATCTTTGAGTCCTCTCTGTAATTCTGTCCCGATACAGGTAGATATTCTTTCTCTTTATAGAATTGTACTGCAACATCTATTATTTTTCTGTCCCTACGACAACGAAAAGAATTAAAGGCATCCAATATGTCTTTAGAATTTAAAGTTGAATTTTGAGCCTCCATTGCATACCTGGATGCAGGCGTACCGGAATCAGGTTTCTTTCCTTGTATGGCATCATTAACACCGGATTGAGAACTCATTAACTGCATTGACATTTGTAAGCTCTCATTTAAGCCTGCCGGTATAGCTTTATTGACTAACTGTTGTGGTATTTGGGCTCCCGGTTTAAGCTTCATTTTGATAACTCCATTTCGCTTGCTCCATGTTTCACATATCTCATCAAAATTAAAGTCATCTGATATTGAGTTTTCATCTACCAATAGTGTTCCTTTTGATGAACTACCAATAACAAAGTCAAGAAGAATCCAATTCCTGTTAAAGCCTCTCTGTATATCTAATAATTCTTCTACTGCTCCCCAGACTTCTCCTCTTATCAATGGGTGTAATCCAAAAACAAAAGGATGGGAACCATGTTTATAAGGTGTTTCTCCTGCCCATAAAGTCTCCATATTGGGGGTAATATATTTAAACCTCCAATATTTAACGTACTTCTCTACGTATTCTATGAGTGCTACTTCCTCTTGTGGTATTCCATTTTGAGCAGCAACCATAATACGGTTAGCATTGATATTGTCGAAATTCAATTTATTTTCCGGATTGAGTTTTACAGTCTCGTAGGTACCATGCATCCAATCATGTGCCCTGTATCTCCATTCTCCTACATATTCCCAACATTCAAACACTCTGCATTTATGCTGTTCGCTTGGATATAGGAAATCTTTATTTTCCTCATGGTCTGATTCAAAGTGATCGTATACATTATAAGCCTCCTTGGAAACATAGTTATACATTGATCTTACTCTGGCCTCGTCTGATTTATTCTTAGCAAATGCAGCAACTACATCATCTATTGTAAGGTCATGGAATTGAACTATGAAATTAAGGTCAGATAGGTCTCTGTTGTTAACATTATTAAAAGCTAAATTAGATAACTCAACATTCGAGAACTTGACAATGTTCTTTTTCTTTTCCTCACTATACTTGTACTCTATTCTTTGATTAAAGTAGCCTGAGTTAAGGAATATTTCAAGAGCTGCAACATCTTCTTCCATACCGTCATTAGTATCATAGACTGCTCTAAGAGTATTGGTGAGCATCTCTCCTACCGGTGCTTCTTCTCTTGTTCTGGCTATTACTGTACTTCTGGAATTAGAAGAACGGAACTGTCCTTTATAATTACGGATTAACGGAGCTATCATATTGACAACAAAAGGTATCTGTCCTTGGTTTTTAATGAGATCTTCTTCCTTCTCGTAACCTCCTGTGTCCGGATTAAGAACAAGGTCTGACCATTGGCTACCCCTTCGATACCTCCAACACCTTTCTACTCTATCCCGGTATGTCTGTTGAGCTGCCCAATATATTGAACCTTGGTTTATGATCCTTGTATTATCAGCCTTATCTGAAATATCATACAGGAATTTATTTCCCTGTTGTGCTGTTTCAAACTTCTTTGAAGGAACAGAACGTCTTAGTTTTGCCTGCATTAAATTAATAGTTGCCATATCTTATTCGTTAATTTGTTTAATAGCATTTTCCATTATCTCACCTCTTTTATCAAGATATTCATCAAGGGTAATACTGTTCATGTCGTGTTGTTTTTTTAGTATGTCTATTTCCTTTTCTGCCCTATCGAATACTACTCTTACCTCGTTGTGTTTCTTACTTTCCATAAGGGTTTTATAGTATTCATAATCTGTCCCCTTCTTACTCTTAGCTATGTCGAAATAGTTATCATTCTCATTTTTCAACTCATAGTATTCGCCTAATGCGTTTAATCTTCTTTCCGGGAAGTTTCTAACAAAGGTGTTGAAGAATGGTAATTTGTCGATAGAGAATTCTCCACCTGCCGTTAAGGTTATTAAGTCTACAAAGTCTGTAACTACTGCTCCTGTTCCTCCGGTGTATGTCTTGATCAAGTATTCAACTACCGAAGGGTTAATATCTAATGCGCCCGCAACTTTTTTAACCTCTCCTTTATTATCTATATATCTCTTTTTTCTTTTTTCATCTGATGCCTCTCCTCCTCCTAATTCAAATGCTGCATCTGTTAAGAATTTCAAAGCTGTGTTGACATTCTTTTTATGAAGTCCTGAGTTTGCCAACTTATCCTTTAAGTCTTTAGTAAATGGCTCTTTGTATATCTCGTATCCCATAAAGTCCCTATTGGCTGCTAAATCTGCTGCCGGTTTAGCTATGGTAGGAATAAATGGAGCATACCATTTACCTTCTTTTTCAAAGAAAGCTGTAATATCCACCGGGGACATAGCGTTAATAAAGTTCAATACTCCCCTGCCTGTTGCTTCTCCTATCTCTGTTTTACCGTGTACCATGTCGCTAATATTGGAGCCGAGTCCATAAAATGCTCTAAAGAACTGTGGTAAAGGAATCCTAATGTATGACTTCCCGGTAGGGATAACAAGGTAGTTCATCCTTACAAAAGGATTTAATTTCTCATATTCATCATCATCTCCATCAAATGCCCTACAAGCTTCAGCTACAAGGAATCCTGCAAGCGTCCATGCAGAAACTAAATAAGTAAACTGTTTAGGCTTATTTTTAGCAAGTGCAAAGTTTTTAACTGCTCCCTGTATTGCAGGATTGAAAAAGGCATATAAGGAATCAAGAGTCTTTGTTAGCTTGCCTTTACGATTGAAGTTAGTTACTGCCTCCTTGGATAAAAATGCTGCATCTTGTTTTGATTTACCATTCATTACTGCAGCTCTATAAACTGCAAATCTGGTAGCATCTTCAAATAGCTGTGAATAACTTGCTATTGCACTACCGATATTTATCTTTTTACCTGTTAATCCTTTCTTTATCTGCTTGATTTGCTGTTTGTTATATTGCTCTGGCGTTTTCTGATGAGTCCATCCTGTTTGTCCTCCCATGTTCATAAAGTCCTCATACATAGCATGTTCTTCATTGTTTGAAGGGCTATATTTTGAGTTATTGAAGATGTATGTAAACGCTGTTTTAAATGCAATAGGATGGCTTTTTACAAATGCTCCGGCTATCTTTGGATCATAAGCAAGGAAATAACTCACCGATTCTCCGTAGTCCCTCAATACGTTTTTAGGTGGAAAGATTACATTCCATGAAGTAAACAAAGCCTTTT
>Ga0172381_10004778_pt1 | contig 13909 bp, 14 predicted proteins | sample Leawel6488metaG_FD_119754 | JGI IMG/M metagenome (GOLD analysis project Ga0172381, IMG submission 119754) | Leachate microbial communities from a municipal landfill in Southern Ontario, Canada - Leachate well 64-88 metaG | ecosystem: Engineered > Solid waste > Landfill > Unclassified | place... | reverse complement strand
TCTCCGCATTACTTATATAAGATTGTGGTAAGTCTATGTTTGTAATAACGAAACTATCCCCAGCATTGGGTTTATAGTTTTTATCTGCATTTGGCATTACAACTCCAAATGTACTTTCTTCTTTTTTTAATGCTATCCAGACGCTATTGGTTTGTGTATTTTGTTGTTGTGGTTGTATATTGTCTGATTTTACTTTATCTTCATAATTTCCAGCCACTATATCTCCATTGACATCTACTTGAACGGGATTATTAAAAACTGTTATATCCCCAACGGTAGTTTCTATAATTCCAATTTCAAACTTACAAGAAGCACAATTGCCACTTGTCATTGCTATTGTCATATTTGATCCTATCATGCCATGTTCAAAAATATTGAATCCATATTCGCCATCAAATAGCTTTAGTTTAACATAAAAATATTGATGGATATAGTTATTTTCATTGTCTATATCGTCATTATCATCACTATCAAAAGCGATCCCATCGAGCAAGTCAATACGTAATTCATTAGCATTAACGATTTCCGTAATGGTGGGCTTAATATTTTCAAAAGTTATTTTATGTTGGCTGGGATTTTTAACGTCATAGGGATTATAAAAATGATAAAATTCCTCAGTACTTGGGTCTATGTACGTATTATTGAGTGCTTTATAGAAACGCTCGCTTCCGAATGAATCACGATAAATGGGTGGCATCAGTGTAGTAGATGGTTCAATCCATGTTCCTCCATTAGCTTCTATGGTGGCTCGATCGCCTGATTCATTTGGATAATAATAGGGTATATTTTCGGAACTTCCAACCCCAGTACACATATTTATAATTTTGTAATTGGCATTGGCTTTTTCTATTGATAATAAATTATCATCAAATCCATATTTAAATGGGGTGGTAATAGCATTACTATTCACCCCCACATGGATAGTCTTACCTATATAATAATATGATAATTCATAAATGTTATATATATCTTGTAATACGGTGCTAATAAATTGATCTGTATAGTCTATATTTTTCCCTTCACTACTTATTCCTTCATCAATCACAATAGTATAATCAAGCCCGGAATATAAAAGGGAATAATTAAGACGTTTAACAAATTCTTGAATATCACCAAAAAATATAACTTTAGTGCTATTTGATCTATATCTATCTACATCCTCTGTTCCGGTTACAACATCAAAAAAATAGACACCATTCAATATGTCTCTTTCTGAAATAAAATTAAGAATATGTTTATATCTTGTATCTTCATTATCTTTAGATGATGTGGGTATTTTTTTAATAAAATATTTTTCTTCATTAAAGGTGATATATTCATTGCCCGTCCATAAATTATCTAAACAAAGGTCATACATTAGAGTAGCCGAAAAATTCACGGAGGCCATTCTTTGTGCAGAATAAGAATAGTCTGTTATTCCAATAGGATTATCACTATCTAAAAAAGGTATGTCATTTATTCCATCAACATATGTGTATATATATAGGATATTGTTCATTATTAGTATTTAGTATATAATTATCGTATAAATTAGGCCGTTTTTTCTTTTTCGTTAGAATCTTTTTCTTTTTTCAACAATGCAGCTACTTCTTTATCCATAATTTCGGTTACGGGACATATTTTATTGGTGGGGGTAAATTGACATCTATATCCCTTATTTATAGCTCTTTGTTGTATTTCATCTTTTATCTCCATCTTTGATATTTTTAATTCTAGATTGGTGAATTTTTCATCGGTTTCAGTTTTATATTCCTTGTGATTCTTTTTTACTTCATCTATAATTTGTTTTAAATTTTCAATTATTATACCCTCTTTTTTAACCTTAGCAGTAAACATTGTATATACCCCCGATACAATACCTCCACCCCCTAAGAATAAAACTACTATTTGATACCAAGCCATAATTATCCCTCCTTTATATTATTTAAATTTGTTGTTTGTTTTAATGCGTTTTCGGCCTCTGTTGTTTGTTTTTCCACCTCCTCTTTTTTTCTTCTATTTTTTTCATCTGGACTAGAAACAGGGTTTTTCTCTATTCCCGTTTCTTCCGATATTAATCCTGCGGATTTTAGTGCGACCAGCATTGTTGCATAGTCGGTATCACTTTGTGGTTTCCATACCTTGAATTGAGCTTGAATAGATAAATCGTTAAATTCGGTAATTGCCTTGTTATTTATACCGTTATTTACTAATTCTTTGGATAACCCATATTTAAATAAACGTGTCATTTTATTTGCAACATTTTGCCATTCTATAGTACCTTGCAATGCCGTCTCTATATCTAATGATTGAGTAAGCATGATAGCCACGCCACTAATATCTCCTGCCATTTTTATATCTTTGGGTAAGAGAAAAGTACACCCAGCCCCCGTTTGTATGGTCTCTTTAATAAGTTCCATGCTCTCTTTCATTCCCTCTCCCGTTGGCGGTACTTTGTATTCGGCGGTCGCCTTCTCCGCATCGAGGCCGGTTGCTTTTAGAATAAGTGACCCATTAAATTTTTCTATGGTATTAGAAATATTTCCCCTTAAAAAAAGGATTCCCCAGCCTTGTCTTTTTTGAATTACATTATAGATATTGTAAATTATTTCATAGGTTTCAATATTGGATTGAACTTTATTCCAAGCGACTTCACCTCTTTTAGTGATGAGGGGATTTTCTATAAACCCATGCTTATATTGACCCTCCATTCTCCATCCTGTTTTATTTTTTCCTAAATTATTGTTATCTAGGACAAAGCGGTACATATTATAATCATCATAACTATCTATTCGTTCTAAATTACCATCAGAATAATATACACTTTCTAATAATCTATCTCCATTTTCATCATTTAGGGGTAATATCACATAATCGGGATATGATAGTAGTCTGGATTTTATCTCCCCCTTATAATTGAAATAATATAAAAGAGCCGCATCACCGACGCCTTTCTGTGTAGATACCATCTTGCATCTCATCCCATCTTGATTTCTGAGAGACCAGTATTGTTTAAATTTTGTAAAATTATTTTGTTGTATAATACTTGGCTCTGTTTCCATTAATGTAAACTGCATTGGATTCCCACATAGATGTAATACATGTTTATCTCTAATGTTTCTTTGTAGAGCACATGCCATTTTTTGGTATTTTATTTCCTGAAATTGACCGTCCGCTATTTCTCTACATATAGATGGTATATTTTCATCAAATAGCACGTTATGACAATTAGGATCTAATTCTCTTAAAAATAAACTTTGAGAAACGGCTTTTCTTTTTAAATCTGGTAATTCAACTTTTCTTTTTTCATTATATCCCAAAGACGTTAAGGTAGCACATGAATCAAAACTCATATCTATTCCTCTTGTAAAGTCTTCTTTATATAATATTTTTTCAGGATTACTCAGATATTCCTTGAGTTTTTTCTGTCTTGAATTTTTAATATTATTACCCATTTTTTTCTATAAGATTAAATTTATTTTTTACATAATCCTTTGTCATTGGACATTCTTTGTGTAACCAATCACATATACCACTAAATTTGGTTTGTACAATTATTTTTTGTTCCTCCGTTTTATCTGTAACCCCAAATTTATCATTTAGTTTGACACGTAAATCTGCCTTTTTACCCATTATAGCTGCTATTTCTTTAGCGTCTAATTCTTTTCCGTTAGTTTCTATAAATTTTTCTAAAAATATCAAATCGGCCTCCATCCCTTTTCTATTCTCATCATAGGATAATCCCCGTACTTCGGAAATTTCTATATTATCAACTTTTATGTTTTCAAGATACCCTTTAATGAATTTAGTCGTTTCGCTATTAACATAGTTGTCTATGGTTTCTTGGTCTCCCTCTCTTTGATAAATTATTTGATATAGTATGTTATTATCAGATATGTATTTACTTAATAAAGCAAATGCAATATCTCTTATTTTTATTTCATATCCGTTTTCTTTTGATTCGGATATTATTTTTTTTATTTGTGTAATGTCCATCATATTATTCTATAATTAGATGAAAAATCGGGATCTCTATAAAATCCCCTATTGTATGTGTTTTCATTGGTATTTCTTAATATTTCTGCTCTAGTTTCTATTAATTCGTCTCCATGTTTTATTTTTAATACAGGCATCATTCGCATGGCGCATGGGTCGAGTAAATCCATGGATCTTCCTTTCCCAAGTAGAGTATTCATTTGTTCTTTGCTCCATAATTTATTTTTCCCTGATGGCATTTTTTTAAATCTGACTACTCCACATTCTTCCATAAATTCGCACTGTATAGAAACATCATTTTTTAATTTAGCGTGTGTGTATCTTTTTTTTGCTATCTCCTTTTCCATTGAAAGCATATTGTCATTTATGACTGATACTAATCTCATATATGCTTCATCTTTTAAGGATTGGGCATTAAACATATCCATCCCGAATGATTTATAAAACGATATAAAGGGTATGGCGTTAGGGATATAATCATTTATATATCTACCATTATTCCCATCAAAAATTATATTATTAGTGCCTATATCATATTTTTTTGCGGCTTGTATTATGAGTTCGGCATTTTGTTTAGGGGTTGTTTTTCCTCTTATTATTATATCTATTATATGGAATCCATCCCAAACTACAATAATAAAATTATCAGTCCCCTCATCGGCTAAATCGGCTGTCAACCACCTATCTCCATTTATTTGAGGATCGTTAAGAAATATTTCATGTGCCATTACCGAAGAAATAGGGACATCATCATCTGAGACACTTATATCCCAGTTTCCCTCTAATAGAATTTGACCTTGTTTTCCACCACCAGCTGCAACGCTACCTACATAATCCTTATTCCTCTCAATAGATGCTTTATTTTCGGACATATTTCCCAAATAAAACACAAATGACTTTATGAAGTTATCGTATGTGAAAATTGTTTTCTCTTTATTTAAAATAGCTAACTTTTTGTCGATACTTATTTTACATTTTTCATAAACCTCTTTTTTAGAATCGCCCCATGCCACATCGTTTACGGTTTCTCCATATATATAAAAATATCTAACCATTCCATCCCAATCCGGCTTAATTGTACCATCTGCTCCGATATAATCGTTTATAAACGTTCTCATCCAATGGTTTTTTTGCGGGTTTGTGGTTCCTCTTATTTTAGAACCTATACCAGCATTACCTCTATTACGGGTTATTATTATATTAAATGTACTCCACTCGTATGATGTTAATTCTTCTAATTCTATAAAATCATATTGATAACCTTTAACACGTTCCATTAATTTGCGTGGTTCCTCATCGGCGATGTGTGTAATATCTATATATGCACCACTTGGAAATGTAATACGTGGGCTATCAGCCATTTTAACATTAATCATATCCCCATAAAAATTCCTAAATTCATCAACAAGTCCACCACCGGCTTTAGCATCACCTAAATTACGTCTCGTGAATAGTCCTCTAAAATTTGGCATTTTAACCCACTCGGCTACTGATAGAATTGCCCCGGAGGTCTTACCGCAATTTCTAGTTATAACATAATTGTTAGTTAGATACAAATGGTCAACCCCCGTTACATTAATACAATAGCATTGTTTTTTACCGATATATTTATACGATATAATATTTAATACTAAATGTGAATCATATTTAGTGGGGTTTTCTTTTAAGGTTTTTATTAATAGTTTGTAATTGATATTGTCGTTAAGTATCTCTTCTATTATATTACATTTTCCACCTATTGAATATATTATATCCGCAATATCAATAGCTATTTCCCGTTTAGTGGTGTTATATTGTGTTGATTCTATATGATTACCCATAATTCCTTTTAATAAATTTATCCTATTTTCTATAGAGGTATATTTATAGCACTTGGGTATATATGAAATATTTCCAGCATTTATATCTTTTCCAAAAATATAAGGTTCTATTTTTCTCTCATCTTTATAGTTATCTTCTAAAAAAGCGGGACATGCAACAGGTATTTTATAGTTTTTTTCTTTTATGAGTTCCGTATTTTGGTTATCCTCATCCATGTGATCAATTATATCCTGAGATGAAATATCTAATATTCGTTTATATTTATTTTCTATAATCCACCTATGGGATAAAGCACTTCTTACTGTTCTTCCATCGTCTAATGTAAATTCCACACATTCGAGCGTTCCTTTGTCTATTATATAATTTATTTTTTGAGTAGTTCCGTTGGCATCACATATAATATCACCTATAAAAAGATCTTGTATGCACATAAATCCATCTGGTGTAGATATTAATTCGTCTCCGGGCTGGGGATTTAATACCCCCCCAAAAAAACAAACATCTACATTAGAGCGCACAAAACGTTCTTGCCCCCCTGGTTGTGGTCTTATAGCTTTCTTCTCTTTATTTATGCCATTAATAATATTGCCCATTAATGTATAGTTTCTTAAAAAAACATTATTTTTCAATACAAAAATAAGTTATTATCTATACATATATCTATATTATATTGGTAATCGGGTTCGCCATGGCGTTAAATGGTGGTCAATAATTATGTTTTATGGAAAAAACCTTATTAATTTGTATTAATTAAATTTAATTCATAAAACTTATGAAATTCACAGAAGAAGAAGCCCTTGAAAAAATCAAGGCAAATTTAACAGAAAAGGGAAAAACCCTACAAATGAGTCAACGAACATTAAAGGTTTTCTGCCATACATATTACACTAGATTTGTTGACGAAGAAATAGAATTGGATGCATTTATTACTAATTACATTGATGATTTTAAAGAATTTGATGGGAATGTTAATTATGAAAAATCCAATTTTATTAAAAAAACCCAAGAGGAAAATCCTATTATAAAAAAGGATGTTATTCCAGGCGGGGACAACCGAATAGACCCTCCTGATAAATTAGAAACCCTAATGAAGCAAATAGAGGAGATTAAAACTGAAAATGAAAAACAAAGGAAAGAAAGATTGATTGAACAAAAAAGAAATGATTTTTTTTCCGGTTTAAATTTAGGTGGAGTTAAAGTTGAAGATGAAGAGAACAAATGGTTTAAATGCATTGTATCTAAAGTTAAATTAGACGAAAGTAGCAATGTAGAAAAGGAAGTTCAAGATTATATTGATATATATAATCAATCAGAAGCTTCAAGAACGAATGTTCCCACACCCAGTCCTGGCGCTAGGTCGGTTGATGATAAAGAAAAATTCGCAACCTATAAGGCAATGCGAGAAAAGAAAAATGAACAAGAAAGAAAAATTTAAAAACGTAAAAATTTATGGCATTATCAAATTATTCGGGCGTATATAACGGCCGAGTCCTCTTGCAACAAAGAGGAACTATAGGTGGGTTACGGTATGTTTTCGTAAAGTTACAAGGAGGAGCTAAAAATGATTTGGTTTTTCCTACAACTGGATGTAAACTACTTAATCCTTTTAAAGGTTACGGAAAGTTTTATGCAAGTGACCTAGTTGAATACAGAATGGGGGGTATTGGATATATCTTAAAAACATATGAAGCAGCAAAGGCATATAATGGAGTAGAGGTCGTCGAATCTGCAGTTGCAACAAATGGGGCGGAGAATAGCGGCGTAACTGATGTTAGTGTAACAGCGGCTACCTTTGGAACTAAGGTTTTAGTATCTGGAACCTATTCTTTTGCTTTTGATACAAATTGGCATTTAGACGGTGGTCTTGATAATGAAACTCTTTCCGAATATGGTATAACACTTACGGGAAGTGCTGCGGATGGAGATACTTTTAGTGTCGTTTATGTAAAACCTATTCCGGTAGATTCTTATTTGTTTCTAAAAAGAGATAAATATAGACATAAACCATTTGTTGGTGATATTATAATGAAGGCTCCAGCCACATTAACAGGAACTGGAAAGGCTGCTGCTATTACTGCTATAGAGGAAACCACAGAAGGGGTATATGATGTATGGAAAATTACATTAGGAACAGCGTTGGATAGTATGGTTTTGGGTGACGTGCTGGTAGAGGGAACAGAGGTAGGAAGTGGAAAACAGGCACTTGTGACTAATCCTAATATGGTTTTACCATGGGATTTGGAATGTTTATTTGAGCCTGCAACCAGTGATATTGATTTTGATGGAGCTAGATATATGTTTTCACCCGTTCTTTCTGAATTAGCATATTTAGATAGAATGTCTGTTCTGCCCGAATCTGTTAAGGCTCTTAATAGAAGTCGTGTTGTTGGATGGTTTAAAATTTAATTAAAGAAGGAGAAAAAGATTATGGCAAAATTTGAATTTGATAACAGTACGTATGCAAAACTTTGGAATTCGCAAGATTTCAAATATATACAAACTTTTATAGACGAAGCAGCGTTGCTTCGGGCTAATTATGGATTTTGGAAGTCACAAATGAGTGTGTCTCCCGATATTATTCCTACGGCAAGTGATGGTACTGCCGCCGCAATAATAAAATCCGTTTCTAAACAGCTGTCTCCTATGATGGATATGAGAGATAGGTTGGGAGATTCGATTCCATTGGATAAAGAAGGGGAAATGTGGTATACTGCAAATATAGCAGACTTTATTGCTCCGGGTATAGTTGAAAATGCTTTAGAACGTCATCAAAGAGAGCAAAAATTTGCAGAATTTGGGAACGATGCTTTATTAGTAAGTCAATGGGTAGATAAATTACAAACTTTATATGATAGTGGCAATGCCACAATGTCCAATATGACTGCACAGATTATTTCAACTGGTAAAATTATTTATAATTTTGGTAGAGGTATTAATTCGCCACTTTTTAAAGCAGAAATACCTGCTGAGAATTTTAAGACTGCTGGTAGTAAAATATGGGCTGCTTCGGATTGTTTAATATTAGACCAAATGGCTACAATAGAACAGGATTGGAGGGAGAGCAAGTTTGGAGAGGGACCGCTTAAATGGCAAATACCGTATGATATGTTTTATAATGTGTTTATGAAAAATGCGCAGATTAAAACATTTATTAGCGATCAACGTTATTTAAACGGTCAGGCAACTACTGCCGGGATGGTCTTTACCGCTGATGATATATTAAAATATATTTCATTATATCCAGCTATATCCCCTATTGAAATTATAGTAGAAAAGCAGAATAACTTAACATGGTCAGGTGCGAGTACGGTGCATGGATGGGCTTCCAATATAGCTGTTTTGCGTCCCACTGGTCTTGCAGGGCAAGTCATTCACACTGATATTTTAGACACACAGTTATCTAAGAAATACGGATCTTCAATGGTGACCAAAACTTATGCTATAATAGATGAGATATTTAATGTCGTTAATACTACATTGAATAATGGTAATTATAAAGAATGGCATACAGACTTAATGATGTCGGCTGTTCCGACATTGAATGAGTTTCCTAATCATATTATTGTAGATACCGCAACGGCAGATTCATAGTAGGATAGATTATGGCAATATCATTTAATATTATAAATTACCTATCGGGTTTAACGGGTTTTGTCTTTGATAAAGCCGTGTTAGAGAGAGTGGCTCAAGATAGAGGGGTAGATAACGTGCAGTCTTATAGTGAACTTGAACAACAAGATAAAGATTTGTTGTTAGCTGACTTACTGTTTATTATATATACATCTTCACCCGATTCTTCGGCTAGTTACTCTACCTCGCACGGCTCTTTCAAGATTTCCGTAGGTAGTCAAACAATAAATGAAATGCGCGGTATTTATAATACAATGATTAGTCTATATAAGAAGTGGGGTGATGATAGATTGGCTATTGTCACCCAACCTCATAATCTTAATATAGAAATAATAGACGCAACAGGATCATGGTTATAGATAGACAAATATTGCAAGAATACCCATTCGTTGGGACTTTTTTTACTTTTGGTAAGGATAAAACTAAACCATTGGACGAACAAGTTGAAACGGATATTGAAATTATGACCACTGTATGTGATATACAGGGGGTATCTGGAACAAATAGTAATGGGTTTATTACTTCTACCTTTAAGATTTTTTTCCCGATAACAGTGGGTGAGGATATTGTGATTAAGCGGGGGGATACATTTAGAGGTAATTTCTATGGACTTAATGTTAATGGTATAATTGATAGTATAGTTCCTAGCCCTATGGGTGGATGTGAAGTAATATTAAAAGACATGGACGTATGATAAACGTAAAAGCTATAAGACAAAAAATAATTGATGGGTTGACTGAAAGGCTTGCTGTGGAAGGACAGTCAATTATTAATCAAGCTGCTTCAAATAAAACTACATTGAATAGAAAAATGAACGAGCATGATGCGTATGTTTATGGTGTTTTTTATGATGGTGTTTTACAGAAATACGGATATGTTGGTTCAAAATTAGCCACCGAGAAAGCGCATGGATGGGTTAAAAATAATATAGAGCCCGATTATGGTAGAAATTGGGCAACAAAGGCTATTAAATCCTTCACTCCTGCGACAATAAAGGGATATGAATTGGTTGTGTTAAGTACTACTTTTTATTCTGAAATAAATGAGGATAGAGGATATAAGGTTATTTCACAACTAATGGGAGAAATGCAATCATTGACGGATAAATTTAAAGGGGGAAAGATTAGAGTTATTAATACTAGAACGGATCAATTATAATGGATAAGAATTTATTAAACATATCTGCAATAGAAACATTTCTAAATACATTGTTAAGTGGAAATGTGAGTGATAATGTCTTTTTTGGTGGGCTACCAACGACCATTAAAGAAAATTGGAATGACATGGTAGTAGTGGATTGTTCGGGCACTATAAAAGATATGGATGCCTATGGTCGTGGGATTGTAAGTATATTGTTATATCCTTCTAAAAATTTCAGTGATGGATCTAAAAATGTTGCAGTTTTATCCTCATTATCCACCTTACTTAACAATTCAATTGAGGGTAGTACAGATGAACATTATTCTATTAATAGAATGGGAATGACGAGCGATTATGATACAATAAGAAAAATTTATTATGATATAGTTTTTCTAAATATAAGAATACATTAAAAACAAACAAATTAAAAATTTATAATTATGGCAATTACAAAATTAGACACAGGGGTAGTAACTTTTTCAAATGCTAAGGCTTTGCTTTTCACCCCTTATACTGATGTTGACACAATAGGTGCTACATCATATGATTTAGTATCAATAGTAGCAGATACTATTTCTTTAACACCGGATGATAATACAGTTAACTCAAAGGAGAGTGAATTTAGTTCTACTCCATTGTTTGAAAACATAACACTGGGACCTCAGAAATTTGCTGCTACATGTACTGATTTACAAAATACAATAATGAAGGAAATTATGGGATGGACGTTAGATTCTGTTTCGGGTTCTGTTTTCGCTCCTACCCAATATGTAGATTTGTATGTAAAAATAGAAATACAATTCAAGAACACGGCTACTCCAAGTGTGATAATTCCTAAATTGAAACTAAATTCAAAGACGATTATCAGTTCGTTAAAAACAGGTTCGGGGGAATGCCAGATGGCCGGTACTGCTTATGAGGAAAATATAAAGGTTGGTGAGGTTACTATTAAATCACCTTGTGCTATGATTCCTGCGGATACAACATACTTGGTTGGTAGTGAAATAGTATAAACTAAAATAGGGTTTTTATTAATGGGGTGGTGGTATAGTGCCATCACCCCATTTATTTAAAAGGCATAATAAATGGAAAAGGAAATAAAACAAAAAACTCTAAAAAAGGCTATAAATACCAATCCTATGGCCAATAAAAAAACAATGGTAAGCGAAGCCCCCATAATGGCACAAGAACGCTTATCTAACATAATTAATAACACGCCGGTAACAATAACTATAGCTGGTGTTGAACACCCCGTAAATGCGTTGAAAATGGGCGTTCAATGGCTCATAGCTGAGGAGGCGGTTAAGATAGTTAAGGTGGAAAATGCAAATATGGGAGATGTATTAAAACATTTTGCGGTAAATATTCCCAGTGTTGTCCACGTACTAACTATGTCCGTAATTAATGATAAGGATGGCATTTTTTTAGATTTTAAAAAACGTATTTATTCAGACGAATATAATGCACTGTATGATACTATAATGTGGGAGAGTGACTCTTCCACTTGGATGACGAGCATTGTCGAAATAATGAATTTAATCGACGTAGAGGTTTTTTTTTATATTACCGATGCGATACAGATAGTGAGGGGGACAGTCTTAACCAAGAAGATAAAGATGGAAGAAGCCAAATTATCCCATCTAGAACGGAATATGGACAAATGATAGATTTTCTTCGGGCTAATCCTTTTATTACTAGAGAAGAATATTTATGGGAATGGACTGTACCTCAAGTAAAATTAGCTAACTATGATTATAGTCATTCTATTTATTTAAGTGAAGAACAGGAACTAAAAAGGAAAGCCATCAAGTGTGATGGGCAGGATGTTTTAAAAAATGATTTGGGTATTCCTATTTTAAATAATAATAAAAAAATATAATATGGAAGGTCAGGGTATTGGCATAGCACTTGAATTACCACCAAGTTTGCTAGGAAAATTAGATGAGATGGACATAAAGCTGGAAAGGATCGCAAGTTCTGCCGAGCAAATGTCTCAGGTTGTTACTGCCTCACTTGGACAAATAGCCGGTGGGCTTAATCCAGTAATTAAGGGCTTATTAGATGTTAATAACTCTTTAAATAAGATTGATTCTAGTAAGTTGTCAGTAGAACTAAGTGCTGGATTAACTAATAGTGCAAATCAAGCGGAGTCACTTGCTAATAATATCATAAAAGTAGTTAAAGCGACGGCAGAGGTTAATGGTAGTCAGAATACCGATGTTATTAGTGCCAAATTAGAGGCACAAAAAAGAAGATATGAGGAATTAAGTAAAGCCATTAATGAATATAATATTTTAAAGGCAGGTAATAATAATACTTTTATACAAAGTCAAACAAATAGCTCAAATTTACAGGAAATAGAGAGCGTTAGAGTGATGATAGATGTTTTAGAGAAAGAGAAGGCAACTATAACCTCTAATAAAGAAGCATTCAGGGATGCCATTGACACTTTAAACCAAAAAACTTTAGCACAGCAAGTAAATGCAGAATCCTTAAAACAGATGGGGCTATATTATAGGGAATTAGAAGCATCAAGTGCTAAAGAGGAAAAAGATAGAGCCAAGAAAATAGAAGAAGAAACTAAAGCGAGAGAACGTGCCACTATTCAGATGGAAAAACAGGCAGAGGCGGAGCGGAAATTAGCACAGGCGGAGGCGTTGGCCAAACAACAGGAAACCCTAAATACCTTTAGTGGGGCAATGGGTATGGGGGAAAATAGTATAAATGAGCGGATAGCAAAGGTAAAACAATTAGAGAAAGTAAGGGGTAACGCTAATGATACTGATGCAGAGGGTGTTAGGCAAATAAATTTAATGAATGAAGCCATCAAGAGGCTTAATGCTCAAAATACTAAGCAAATAGAAGGTAGTAAAAATTTACAAAAACAACATAGAGGATTAATGGATATAAGCGGGCAGTTGGCTCGTAAAATGGCATTAGTTTTTAGTGTTTCTCAAATTCAAGGGTATATTAATAAATTAGCTGATATTAGAGGTTTATTTGAACTTCAACAGCGTTCTTTGGAGGCTATATTACAAGATAAGGATAAGGCAGATAAATTATTCAGCCAAATTTCGGATTTAGCAGTACGTTCACCATTTAGATTAAAAGAGTTGGTGACATATACTAAGCAATTGGCTGCTTATAGGATAGAAACCGAAAAGCTATATGGTACTACCAAGATGTTAGCCGATGTATCTGCCGGATTAGGGGTAGATATGCAAAGGTTAATTCTTGCATACGGGCAGGTCAAGGCCGCTAATTACCTCAGGGGACAGGAACTCAGACAGTTTTCCGAGGCCGGGATTAATATTCTTGGAGAATTAGCAACTTATTTTTCTGA
>Ga0172381_10004777_pt1 | contig 13909 bp, 10 predicted proteins | sample Leawel6488metaG_FD_119754 | JGI IMG/M metagenome (GOLD analysis project Ga0172381, IMG submission 119754) | Leachate microbial communities from a municipal landfill in Southern Ontario, Canada - Leachate well 64-88 metaG | ecosystem: Engineered > Solid waste > Landfill > Unclassified | place... | reverse complement strand
GAATAATGGAATTAACGTGGTTAAAGTTGTATTAATGGATCTAGCTAGGGTCTCATTGATAGATTTTTCACAAATATCTTCAAACTTTTCATTTTTTCCAGCCATTAAAACGTTCTCTCTAATTCTATCAAAGATAACAATGGAGTCATTTACAGAATAACCGATAACTGTTAATAGGGCGGTAATGAAGAGGCCATCTATTTCGGCATTAAATACTTGGCCTAGGAGTACTACGATTCCAGTCATTATTAAGAGATCATGGATTAAGGCGACGATTGCGGCTACTCCAAATTTCCATGGACCAATTTCTTTTGGAATCTTACGGAATGCTAATGCGACAAATATGATGATTGCGATAGATGCTAGAATAATGGCGAATAATGCTTTTTGTAGCAAAGTTGCTCCCATTGTTGGGCCAATAGTGGTGAATCTTGGTTCTGCAAATTCTGGAAGACGCTCTTTCATCTTTGTAATAATTCGATCATGGGTGGCTGAATCTAGATATTTAGTTTTTACAATGAAGCTGTTGTCATCTCCAATAACTATTTTTGCTGAAGCAAAATCAACTTTGTTTGTTTCGGGAGAAGTTATTACAGCATCGAGTTTACTTGTTTCGGCAACTTTTGTTTCTGTAGTTGCAGTTACTGCTGGGGTTGTAGGAGTTGTGGCATTTGCAGCGTTAATTTCTTTCTCGATTTCTACAAGTTTGGTTGCAAGAACTTCTTTAGTAATCGGTTCTTTAAACTTAAATTCCAACAAAGTTCCTCCAGTAAAGTCTGTTCCCAGGTTAAATCCGAAGATAAAGAACGCTATTAGGGCTATTCCTGTTAAAGCTCCGGAAATAGTTAACCATGTTTTGCTAGCTTTCAAGAATCTGATATGAATAGGTTTTTTGTCAGGATTGATTCCGAATAATTTTAAATTTTCAGCCATTTTTTTACCTACGAATCCGGACATTAATGTTTTAGTGATGGTAATAGCTGTGAACATAGAAACTACGATACCTGCTGAAAGGTTGAAGGCGAATCCTTTAATAGTTGAGCTTCCAAAATAAAATAATAATCCACAAGTAATTAAAGTGGAGAAATTGGAGTCTCTAATTGAACTCCATGCTCTTGCAAATCCGGCATCTAGAGCAGCTCCAAATGTTTTCCCTGACTTGATTTCTTCTTTAAATCTTTCAAAAATTAAGACGTTGGCATCTACAGCCATTCCCATTGATATTACGATACCAGCGATACCAGCTACGGTTAGAACTACTCCGCCTTTTAATAAATATGTTAGGAAGAAAAATCCGACGCAGGCTAATAAGAAAGAGAGGAATTTTTCCCATCCAGAATCTTTATTGTTAACAACCTTGATAACGATATAACCGAAAATAATTAGAGAAATTAAAAGAGCAAGGCCAAGGGGGAGAGATGATTTTACAAGGAAGACAAGCATCACTGAATATAATACAAGAGCGATACTTGCGACAATTCCAGATACTCTATAATAAGCGATTAAGAAGATCATGATCGCTAATAGTCCCAAAAACCCTGAGAATAAACTCTTGTTTAAAGCTGATTGGCCTAAGGTTGCTCCGATTGTGTATTCTCCTGATAGAATAATTGGAGCGGGGATTGCTCCTGTATTTAGGTTTTGAGCTAGGTTTTTGGCTTCTTCGTTAGTGAATTGTCCTGAGATTTGAGCATTTCCTCCTGCTATTTTTTCATTAACTTTTGGAGAAGAAATATATTCTCCACCTACGAAAATCGCGATTCTTTTATTAACATTTCGGCCGGTGACTTCTTCAAACAATTTAGCTCCTTCTTCATTAAATTGAATGCTGACATATGGTTGATAAAAATTGTCGATTTGGACGTCTGCACGTACGAAATGTTTTCCGTTTAATCCTGTTTCTTTCCATGGATCTGGAACTGTAGAATAGGTGATGGTTTCATATTTATATTTAGTCTCTTTTACGTCTGTTTTAATTTCGGTTGCTTTGATGATGTGATATCCAAAGGTTGTTTTTACTGGTTCTTGAGTAAGATCTCCAGCTGCCTTTAGGGCAAGAGCTGCTTGTTCGAAGTCATATACGTATGAACCATCTCCTGTGACTGGTTTTTCTAAACGGCCACCTTGGTCTTTGTTACTTTCGTCATTGGAATATTGTTGAGCTAATACAGCAAAATCTTCACCTTTTTTTATTTTATCTTGAATCTCTTTAGCAAGTTTGTACGCTTCATCTTCAGTTCTTGTTACTGTGGCGTCAGCTCCTTTAGCATCTTTAAAGCTGACTAGGATATGACTAACGGATGTTTCTTGTGCATTTTTAACCTCATCTTTTTTATCTAATAGTTTTACGATAGCCAAACCGGTTTGTTCTTGCATTTGACCATCAAGATTTGCGGCAAAGACTCCGCCAATTTCGACTAATTTGCTATTTATTTCATCAATTTCTAATTTTGGAAGGATTTCTTGTAAAGCGCTTGGAAGTTTGTCTTTGAAAACGAAATCGACAGTTTCAAATTTAACTTTTCCAGGATAAGCTTGTTGTTCTTCTTGTCCGACTATTTCATATTTTTCTCCTTTTTGAATTTTGGCTAGTGCTACTTCTGCGTTTGTGGTTACTTTCTCTTTTTCTGCAGGATCAAGAGATTCTCTTTCTTCTTTAAATTCCAATTGAATGGTTTTTCCGACGGTAGCCTTTGCCTTTTCTAAGCTAATAAGTTTTTTGTCATCATCGGTTAAATCGGCGAGGACTTTATCAGTTCCTAAATAAGTCTTGATATCTTCTGGAGCAATGGTTCCGGTTTCAGCCAATTCAACGATAATATGGGTTTCTCCTGCAATCTCAGACATGTAAATATTTGGTTCTGCTACTCCTAAACCATTGACACGTTTTTCAATAACTGTTTTTACTCCTTCAACGATGCCTTTGCGATCTTTTTCGGGAACGCTACGAAGGTCAATCTTGTAATCTAGTTGAGATCCTCCTTGAAGGTCTAGTCCAAGGTTAATCTTGGTTTTTGTGATTGACTCTGGAATGAATGGAATAATTGCTTTCTGAGTCGCTCCTGGTAAATCAAAAAATCCCAAAAATAGGGCTGCTAGGATGATTACTACTAGCTTTGCGGAAAAGAATTTTTTCATAAATGTCGGGGGTATATGATTATTAAATTGTTAAATCTTTTGATAACTTTTTATCTAGTTCTTCATTATTACCTTTGCCACTTCTTCCGTAGTCGTCGTCGATTTTTACTACATCGTCTAGCTCGGGAGTGGATACTTCGAAGATCTCACTGTCCTCGAGTGCCTCCAAGCGGTGGATAGTATATGGATGGACATCTATTTTGTCACCTGTATTTAAAATTTTGACTTGCAGGTTTGAAACGTCTGTGCCGAAAGAAAATTTCACTTTTCCTTTATAGATGTACTGAGTTTCTTCTTTTTTCTCATGATATTGAAGGCTATAACGATGTCCTTTTTTCACTTTCAAAATCTTACCGGCGTATTTATCAGTATAGGCAAACCAAATTTCCTCTCCCCATGGTTTTGGTTTTACTTCAATTTCGTGATTTTGGCCCATAAAATATTACTTCACAAATTTGCCCGTGAATTATACTCAAAGGATGGCTGTTTTAAAAGGGGAAATTAGTTATGGTAAGCCTTTTTATGATTTACGATATTTTATCATCAGGCCTAATTTCCTTGATTCTTTTAGCGTTCTCTTTTTTGCATACTAATAGGCCATCTTTGGTGTCTATGATAATCATGTCTTTTAGTCCGATAGCGATTAGTTTTTTAGTTTTGTCTTCACTGTATACAATGCAGTCTTTACAGTCGTGGAGGAGGGTGTTTTTATGTGATTTTTTTGAGAGAAATGGCCAAACACTTTCCCATGTTCCAAGATCTAAGAGTCCCAGATTTTTTGCTTTAATTATGCGAACTTTTTTAGGATCGACTTTTTCCATGATGGCATAATCGATTGAAATTTTTTCCAGTTTTGGGTAGAGGGTGTTGATTGTTTTATCTTGATCTTTTGTGTCGTATTTCAGCATCATTTTTACAAATTTTTGATGCGTATCAGGGAGTAATTTTTTATAATAATCCAGAAGAGTTTGGGCTTTCCAGACATAAATTCCGGTATTCCAGAGGTACTTTCCTGATTTTACAAATTCTTTGGCTTTTTTTAGATTTGGCTTTTCAACAAAACTATCTAATTCGTAAATTTCTGTTCCTGGGATTTTTTTATCTAATTTCCCAAGTTTAACATAACCATAATTGGTATTTGGTTCGGTGGCGACAACTTCGATAATATTTAGAGTATTTTCTTTTTTGGCTACTTCTTCGGCTACTAAAAGCTTTTTCTGAAACTCTTTTTTATTTTGAATTGAATGATCAGCATAAATAACTGCCATAATTTCTCCAGGGTGTCTTTTTTCTATAATTGCGGCTGTAAAGCCGATAGCGGAGGCTGTGTCTCTTAAATCTGGTTCAATGATAATATTTTTTGAAGGAATTTTCGGGCAAAGCTTTTTGACTAATTCTAGATGTTTTTTGTTGATGGCAATATAAATATCAGATTTTTTGAGAAAATCTAAACGATCAATTGCGTCTTCCAACATTGTTTTATCGGAAACAATACTGTGAAATTGTTTTGGTTTTTCTTTAGTAGATAATGGCCAAAGTCTTGTTCCTCCTCCTCCAGCTAAAATGACTGCTTTCATGCAAATTTATTTATTTTTTAAATTCGAAATCTAGTATACCGTATCTTATTTTATCGTGCCAGCGCCTAAATCTGTAGGTGGCATGGCGAGTAGTTCCTTCTTTGGTAAATCCACATTTCTCGAGAACTTTTTGAGATTTTAGATTTTCTGAAAAAACGGCTCCGTAAACTCGATGTAATCGTAATTTTTTAAATGCGAAATTTAAAATTGTTTTTACTGCCTTTGGGATTATTCCTTTGCCCCAATGTTCTTTTGTGAGCCAATATCCTATTTGAGCGTTTTTGTTTGCCCAATTAAATTTCTCGAGACTGATAATGCCGATAATTTCGTTTGAAGAGGGGAGAGTGATCCCAAAAACATAAACTCGATGTTCTTTGCTTTTTGCTAGAATTTTTTTGATCCATTCTTTTTGATCTTCTGGGCTAAAATTTTTGCGTGGTTGAAAAAACATCCACTTCAAAATTTCTGGTTGATAAAATTTTGCATGAATTGATTTTGCGTCTGAAAGGCGTAGTTTCCGTAAAGAGAGATCGGCTGTTTTTATTAAATCAGGTTGCTCTAATTTTGGCACTTTTCTTTGATTACATCCCTAAAAGTGAGAGATATGAGATTAAGATTAAATCTCCAAAAAAGATCATGATGGTTGTTCCAATTATTAAAAATGGCCCAAAAGCAATTGCGGATTTTCGGTTTGCTTTACCGGAAAGAATTAAGATTAATCCAACGATGGATCCTAAAATGTACGCTATCACTAGGGCGATTAAAGCTTTTTCCCATCCCAAAAGTAAGCCCATCAAGACTCCCATGCGGAGATCTCCTCCTCCCATCCATTTTCCTTTCGAAACTAAAATTTGAAGGAAGAAAAAGGTAAATATTCCGGTACCTCCTATAATCATGCTTAAAAAAGTAGGGTCACTTAAGATAAGACCTTTGGCTAGGGCGATGATGATTGCAGGGATAGATAAGGAGTCTGGAATTTCTTGATACATGTAATCGTAAAAGAATACTCCGATGAGTAGACTAAACTCAATGATATAAAAAATAAATAATCCAAAAATTTGCCAATCCATTGAATATAGGAATAAATCGGGGGCAGAGGCGAAGGGTGTTGCTGTCAGGAAATTGAAACTTAGGAAAGTTGCAAGGAATGTTAATCCAGTAACTAGTTCCAAGGTTAAATAGTGTGAAGATATTTTTGCTCCGCAATATCCACATTTCCCTTTTAAAAATAACCAACTAAAAATTGGGAAGAGATGGTTCCATTTTAATTTTTTCTTGCAGGTTGGACATATTGATCGCGAGAACATAATTCCTTTTTTCTTGGTTTTTAGGCGATATACCACGACACTTAAAAAGCTTCCGATGGCTGTTCCAAAGATGAAAATTATAGCTGCAACTATTATTGGCATAATTAAATTGTTTTAAGTTTTTGGGATGGTTTTATTAGCGAGATTTTGAATTTTGATTTTGGCAAGGTTGCCCACGGAACTTCCTTGTCCCAAGAGTAGGGCTTTATCATAGAACTCTTTGGCTTTATCATCTACGCCTTGTTTCTCATATAAAATGCCAATATTTAAATATACAGCGTCAAGATTCTCATCCAATTCGAGAGCTTTTTGTAAACTCTCTTTTGCTTTCTCAAAATCATTTGAGGCAGTATAGGCCCATCCTAATAGGTTATGGCTCATGGCGTTATCGGGAAAAGACTTTACTGCTTTTTGAGCTAATTCCAGTGCTTTGGTGGGATTGTTTAGTTTTTCAATGTAAATCCAGATTGCTCTGTTAAATATGTCGAGATTACTGGTATTTACACTTAACACTTCATCATATTTATTAGCAGAATCTTCGTATTTACCTTGTTGCATATAGATGTCTCCTAATTTCATATTGAGGATATCCTTTGGTTCATATCCTTTCTCTTCAGCTTCTTCCAAATAATAAACGGCGCGTTCCAAATTGCTGTTGGCAAAATAAGAAATTCCTAGAAAAAATAAAGTTTCTGGTTTATCTGGAAATTTGGTTTGAGCGTTGGAAAAAGCATCGATGGCATCTCCTGTTTTCCCTGTTTTGAGATAAGCGTATCCTAAAATAATCCAAGGATCGCGATAATTTGGTTTCTGATTGATGACATCGTAGAGAAGGGGAACTGCAGCGTCATATTGTTCTACCTCGGTTAAAGCTTTAGCAATGAGTGTTTCCAAGAATAAATTGTCACCTTCTTTAAATGATGAAAAAGTTTTATATTTATCCAAAAATTTTTGAGAATAATTTAGAAATTTATCATCTACTTTTTCTTTTGCGGTAACAATTTCATTGAGAACTATTTCGGCATTATCGAATTCTTTAAAGAGGATAAGGATTAAAGCGTTGTAATATTTTATTTCGTATTTGGTTTGATCTAAGGTGACAAGGTAGTCGCGAGCTTTTTCGAATTGTCTGATGTTTATGAAGGATTGAGCGACTCCGAGTTGAGATGTCAAAGAATCTGGATTTATTTTCAATGCTTTCAAAAAGTAATCATAAGCTTTTGTAGGCTCGTTGTTTTTTAGATAAGTTGCCCCTAATTTGACATAGGGAGTGATGTTTTCGGGATTGCGTTTGAGGGCTAATCTGTAATTCTCAATCGCTAGGGGATAGTTTTTATTGGTGATGTATCTGTCGCCTAATAGAAGATATTCTTCATAAGATTGGGTTGGTTCGTTATTTTCCTCTTTTTGAGGAATTTTATCGGATATAGGAGTTTTGTTTAGAGTAGGGAATTTATCTTTTAAGTCGATAACGTTTGGTTTAAATATATTTATAGCGATAAAGGCGCTACCCAAGATTATGACTGCCCACAATATGGCTAAAGTCTTTTTCATTTGTTTCTATTTATTTTTAAAGAGTTGATTGAACATAAGGCCAGGGCGATGGCATCTGCGGCATCATCCGGTTTTGGAACTTTCGATAATCCAAGTATTATTTTGACCATTTCTTGGACCATTTTTTTATCTGCTTTCCCATAACCACAAACGGCTGATTTTACTTCGAGTGGAGTATATTCGTCTTGTTCGATATGATTTTCTTCCAAAATCTGGAGGATTACGCCTCTAGCTTGTGCTACGGTAATGGCTGTTTTAACATTTTTATTAAAAAACAATTTTTCGATGGAGGAATGATTCGGTTTCCATTTTTTTATCAATGTTTGTAAATCCTTAGCAATTTGATTTAAGCGGATTCCCATGGCTAATCCAGCGGCTGTTTTGATACAACCGTAATCTAGGAGCTTAATTTCCCCTTTGTTGTTTTTTTCGACAATACTGAATCCTGTCGTAGCTGTTCCGGGATCAATTCCAATTGTGATCATTATATCTTGTAAGTTGAAATTATTTTTTCTTGCTTGCTGGCGCTTCCAACTATTACAATCTTTTGACCTTTTTTGACTGTTTTTGTCTTTGTAAGTAATTGGACGATTCCTTCTGTTTTTTGGCTTCCTTTCCCAGCTATTTTGTGAATAAGAATTTTGTTCAATCCCCAGACGAGACAAAGTTCTCGAGCGACACTTTCTGAAGTAGTGATTGTGATAATTGGCATTGATGGACGGTATTTTGCGACGTGTCTGGCAGTGTATCCGCTTTCGGTATAGACGACTATAAAATGAGCTTTGGTATCTCTTGCTAGTTCGCAGGCGCTTGCACAGGTGGCGTTGATAGTGCCTGAAATTCTGCGTACTGATAGGTGTTCTAAGATCTCGGGGTGGCGTTCCATTTCTTTTTCTACAGTTTCGGCAACTTTGCTTAAAGTCGAAGTTGCTCTGACTGGATATTTACCGACGGCAGATTCGTTTGAGAGCATGATTGCGTCGGTAGAATCAAAAACCGCATTGGCGGCATCTGAAATTTCAGCTCTTGTGGCCATTGGATTTTCTACCATGGATTGCAGAACTTGGGTGGCGGTAATAACTGGTTTGGCGTATTTATTAGCTAAAGCAATCATTCTTTTTTGAACGATAGGGACTTGTTCTGCAGGAAGATCAATTCCTAAATCTCCTCTGGCTACCATTACGGCGTCGGTAATTTGAATTATTTCTTCGAGAGCTTGAACGGCTTCGTGTCTTTCAATTTTAGCGACTATTTTAGTGTCTTTCTTATGTTTGTGAATGAGTTCACGAAGTTCTTGAATATCTTTTGTGGATCTAACGAAAGAAAGTGCGACATAATCTACATTATTTTTTAGTCCGAAAGTTAAGTCTTTTCGATCTTTTTCGGTGATTGGTTTTGCTGAAATGGAAGCGGTTGAAGAATTTACTCCTTGGTTACTTTTTAGAAGTCCTCCAGCTGTTACTCGGCAAAATAAACTTTCATTTGTTACTTTTTCGATTTTAATTTCGATAATTCCATCACTGATTAGCAAGATATCTTTTGCTTTGGCGTCTTTAACAATTCCTTTGTATTGAATTGGAATCAAAATTTCTTTGGCAGTTCTTTTCCCTGAAACTTTTTTTATGGTGAGATTAATAATTTCTCCCTTTTTGACTTCAATTCCTTCTCCGGGAATATCTCCTAACCTAATTTTTGGGCCTTGTAGATCTTGTAAAATGGCGATGCGTCTACCTGTAATTTTTTCAGCTTTTCGGAGATTGTTGATGATCTTGGTGTGATGCTCATAAGTTCCGTGAGAAAAATTTAAACGAGCGACATTCATTCCAGCATGAATAAGATTCGTGATTTCTGAAACAGAGTCGCTGCTTGGACCTAACGTACAAACAAGTTTGGTATTTTTTGTATACATATGGAATGAGGAAAAATTCTTGTGTGAATTATAACAAGAATGAACTTTTTTTGAAACAACTATTTATTGTGGTAGGCATTGTCCGTTAGAGCATTGGTTGCGGCAGGTGAGGAATATTTTGTGTGGCATTTTATCAGGACCGCAGAAATATTCTGTAACCGTCTTTAAATCTTGGCAAGAATCAGTAGTGGTTTTTGCCTCTTTGGAGATGGGGTCGTAGTAAGAAATGGTTCCTTGTGTTTGTCCTTTATCCTCTTGATCGGAATCACCGCAGTAGCGGAAGTCGTTTTTTTGGCAGGCTCCATCGAAACATACATCTGAACATTCTGTAACTTTTGAAGTGAGATAGTTAGTGGGGTCACAACTATTTTTGGAAACGTATTTTGACAATAATAGATTTTCTGTATTGTTACTGTCGGTGCAATGATCGTAATGAATGGATGGATCATTGTTTTCTGAATTTAGAGAGGTGCTGTTGGTTGCAACTCCATAGGAAAGTCCTTTTACGAAAAGATTTTCTGAGTTTGGAGCTTCACATTTGGACATGCATTTTCCTCCGAAACATCCCAAAGGACATCTTTCATAGTTGGTGGCGATATAAGTTTTATTTTCTTTTCCTATTTCGCAAGAACGAGTCTCTGTGTATGGACCTTTATCTTCATAGTAAAGTTCTTCTTTTTGAACTTTTGAAGCACAGGAGAGAATTGGTGTATCTATGTAATATCCTGTAAGTAGATCTATTCCTTTGATGCGATTTTCAATGGCATATCCGCTGTTAAATTGATATTCCTGACAGGCTTTGTAACGGTGTGTTTCTTGGTAAGCAACCAAAGAGAGAATTCCGAAAATTAAGATCGTTAAAAGAGTGGTCATTGTAATAATCAACAACCTTTTGTTTTGTTTTTTGGTGAAGATTTTACGCATATTATTTTACGGTTACACTTTTTGCCAAGTTTCTTGGCATGTCAGGATTATTCTTACGTAATATGGCAAGTTGATATGCCAAGATTTGTATAGGAATAATGTTGACGATAGGGTAAGTGTCTCCTGGATCTGGGACGCGTATCCAAAAATCAAAAACTTCTTCTTTGATCGGAGAGACGCCGATAATATATCCGCCACGGGCTTTTACTTCGAGAGCGTTTGATAAAATTTCGTTGCGATATTCATTGTTTTCTACAAGAACGATAACAGGAGTTCCTTTTGAGATAAGGGCGATAGGTCCATGTTTTAATTCTCCTCCGGCAAATCCTTCAGCGTGAATATATGAAACTTCTTGTAGTTTTATTGCGGCTTCAAGAGCGATTGGATAATTGCAATTTCTTCCAATGATATACATTGATTCAACGTCTTTGATTTTCTTTGCTAATTTCATGATATGTTCTTCGTAGCGAGGGTTTAACATGTCATTAATTTGAGCGGCTGTAGTAATTAAGAGTTGTTTGCCTTCATTTACTCCTCCGTTGCAGGCGTAGGCTAGGAGGGTCAAAATTGCTAGTTGCGAAGTAGTCGCTTTGGTTGAAGCTACGGCTTTTTCAAGGCCTGCTTTAATGGGAATTACAATGTCTGCCATTCTAGCGATAGATGAATTTTCTACGTTAACAATGGCAACAATTTTTACTCCTTTTTGTTTAGCGATTTCAATTGCTTCTAGAGTGTCCGCGGTTTCTCCTGATTGAGAAACTGCAATCATCAATGTTTTATTTGTGAGGAAGTTTTTCTGACTTCTGAATTCAGATCCGAATTTGAAGTTAATATGTTTTTTTGCGATTTTGGCGAATAAATATTCTCCAACCATGCAAACTTTTCCGGCTGTCCCACAACCTACCAAATATGTTCCAAAAGCTTTTTTGATTTCATTTGCAACGTGTTCAATAATTTTTGGATCTTGATTAATCGCGCGAGCGAGAGTGTCTTTTTGTTCAGTAATTTCCTTGATCATGAAATGAGGGAATTGTCCTTTCTCAGCACTTTCCTCTTCCCAATCAATCTGAATAGTACGTTTTTTTACTGTGGTGTTTTGGGCAATGTCAAAGAAGGAACTTTTCTTGTCGTTGATGAAAATTATTTGATTGTCATCTAGATAGATAACTTTATTTGTGTGGGATAGAAATGCAGGGATATCTGAAGCGATGAAATATTCATTTTCATTTTTGCCTACTCCGATAATCAGAGGGGATCCTTTTCTGGCTGCAGCAATTTTATTCTCATCTTTTTTCATAACAACAATGGCGTAGCGGCCCTCCATTTCTTTAATGGCTAGTTTTACGCTGTCTTCGAAAGTATTCTTTTTACAGTATTCTTCAATTAGATGAGCAATAACTTCAGTATCTGTTTCAGAAGTAAATTTGTGACCTTTTTTAAGTAAGGTTTTCTTGATTGGAAGATAATTTTCTAAAATTCCATTATGAATTAAAACAATTTCTCTATTTTCAGTAGCGTGAGGATGTGCATTTTTTTGAGTAACTCCTCCATGAGTGGCCCAGCGAGAATGACCCATCGCTAAATTAGAAGAAGTTGGTTTAAAATCTATGGTTTTTACATCACTAATTTTGCCAACCTTTTTATAAATGATGATATCTTCATCTGTTTTGTAAGCTAATCCCCAGGAATCATATCCTCGATATTCCAATTTTTTTAGTCCTTCAATGACTAATTTTGGGGCATCTTTTTTAGGACCGTAATAGGCGAATATTCCACACATAAAATCGGGTGAGATATATGATACTTATATGTGTGTGATTTTAGTTAAAAGTTGAGTTTAAAGGAAGGTTTAGTGCTTGACTTGTATGGGTCAAATGGTGTGATATTTGCCGTTTTTTAGTCTTTAGATTTTTTTATTAATTTTGGTCAGGTTTTTTGTCCCATTTTTTGTGACTAAAACCATGTCTTCGATTCGTATTCCAAATTTTCCTTCAAGGTAAATTCCTGGTTCTACTGTGATGATTGAATTTTCTTTTAATTTATCTTTGTAAGTTTCGGCGAGAGAAGGGGATTCGTGAATGTCTAATCCAACGCCATGTCCGCCTGAGTGGCCATACATTTTGCCATATCCAGCTTTTTTAATAATGTCTCTAGCGAAGTTGTCAGCTTTCTTCCCGGAGATTTCTGCTTTGATATTTTTGATAGCACTTTCTTGAGCTTTGAGAACGAGGTTATAAATTTCTCTTTCTTCTTTAGTTGGTGGTTTTGTAAAAATCATTCTGGTCATATCAGAACAATATCCCTGATATTTCATTCCCATGTCGATTAAAATGATATCTCCTTTTTTAAGAACTGTTTTATCGGAAAGATGATGGGGCATGGAGGAGTGCTTTCCGAAGGCCACTATCGGTTCAAATGATAATTCTTCTACTCCTAAAAAATGTGCAAATTCTTTAATTTTCCACACTATGTCTAATTCGGTTATTTTGGCTTTTTGACTGGTGTTTTTTTGTATAAAATTTTTGATCAAAATGAATGTTTTTTCGTTTAATCTTTGGCTTTTTATGATGAGTTCTATTTCTTTTTTTGATTTTATTTCGCGAAGATTTTCAATGATATTTGGCGTGGCTTTAAAGGTGATTTTTTGACCTTTGATTTTAGAAATTTTTTGGAATTTCTTAAATTGGGAGATGGTTAAATTGTTTTCGTTGATTCCGATGGATTTGATTTTATGTTTTTTCAAAATGCGATGCCAGTTTTTTTCTAACACGACAGAATCTTTCCACATTTTGGTACTATCGATGATGGTAATATTATTTTTAATAGTATTTTTTGCTCTTTCGATATAGCGAAAATCGGTAAATAAATAATGCTTATTTCCAACAAGCAACATGAAGCCATTTGATCCTGTGAAATTTGAAAGATAGGTAATGTTTGATTTATCTGTGATTAGGAAAGAATGAGGTGATTTTCTCATTTATACGTTCTTGAGGAAGTAAGTAATGATTTCTTCGGTATCTTTGATATTAGCAGGAAGATTATTTAGAATTTTGCGAATTTGTTGAGGTTGGTATCCGAGTTTTTCTAAAGCATCATAAGATTCATCGTCAATTTTTTCGTCTATTTTTTGATATGGCCTGTCGAGTTGTTCGAGGTCTATTTTACCTTTTAATTCAAGAACAATTCTTTTGGCTGTCTTTGCTCCGATTCCAGGAATTTTGCATAGAAATTTATCATCTTCATTAACGATGGCTAATTTAACTTTGTCTGTATCGATTGAAATAATTTCCATTGCTACTTTTGGGCCAATACCATTGATACTAATAAGTTGTTTAAAAAATCCTAGTTCCTCATAGGTGTTAAATCCATATAAATCAAATGCATCTTCACGGATGTGGCTATGGATGAACAATGAAATGTTTTCATCTTCATTTACGTTGGCGTTGACTGTTTTGGAGAGACCTACGAGATAGCCGATATTTCCAGTATCTAGAATGATT
>Ga0172381_10004775_pt1 | contig 13914 bp, 9 predicted proteins | sample Leawel6488metaG_FD_119754 | JGI IMG/M metagenome (GOLD analysis project Ga0172381, IMG submission 119754) | Leachate microbial communities from a municipal landfill in Southern Ontario, Canada - Leachate well 64-88 metaG | ecosystem: Engineered > Solid waste > Landfill > Unclassified | place... | reverse complement strand
CCAATAGTATAGTCTTCCCAAATTAAAGAAGAATCTAAACGATATCCACCTAAAAATTGCTTATTACAAATAACACATTTGTATCGTTGAACTCCTTTTACAAATCCATATTTATGGACAAATCCTTTGCCGCAGTAAATGCACATTTTTTATTCATAACCTTTCATTTGCTGCAAAGATAGTAACCATAAGGCGAAACTAAGAGTAAAACCATTAGAAATGTCCATTAAGCCATAAAACTCTATTTTCTTTCTTTTAAATCATTACTACGAATTATCTGAGTTATTTTTTATACTTTTGTACTCAAATTGAGCGTCTCTGATATCTTTTAAAAAGAGATAAATGTTTTTTATTGTCTTTGAAATTGAGGTATAAGCAATAATTATGAGGAAGTTAAGAAATACATCGTTCTATGTTTTAACAATGGGCATTTTTACTGCTCTGATTTTATATATCATTTATCTTGGAAAAGACTTAGAGCTTGGAAGAGAAATTATTAAAAAAGTTTCTGAGAATACTCCTTTTCAAGATTTCTCAAATTTTATTATTGGCAATCTTAATCATTCTTTGGGTTTGTTGATCCTTCAAATTATTGTTATAATTTCTATATCAAGAATTTTTGGAATTCTGTTTAAGAAAATAGGACAACCTGCTGTTATTGGTGAAATTCTTGCAGGAATTGTTCTTGGTCCTTCTCTAATTGGGTTCTATTATCCCGATACTTTCAATTTTTTGTTTCCAACCGAATCATTAGGCAATCTTCAAATTCTAAGTCAAATTGGTCTTATTCTTTTTATGTTTGTTATTGGGATGGAGCTAAATCTAAGTGTCTTAAAAACTAAGGCCTATGATGCAACTGTTATTGGTCATGCAAGCATTATTATTCCTTTTGCATTAGGGGTATGGTTGGCTTATTTAATTTACCCTTCTTTTTCTCCCAATAATGTAGGGTTTCTTTCATTTAGTTTATTTATTGGCATTTCAATGAGTATTACTGCTTTTCCTGTTTTAGCCAGAATTGTTCAAGAACGTGATATGCACAAAACAAAAGTTGGTTCTCTTTCTCTAATTTGTGCTGCAATAAATGATATTACTGCTTGGTGTATGTTGGCCGCAATAATTGCTATTGTTAAGGCTGGAAGTTTTATGAGTTCTATTTACACAATTATTATAGCAATTACCTATGTTATAGTAATGATAAAAGTTGTAAGACCATTTTTAAAAAGAATTGTTGAATCCGTCAAATTAGATACTTTCCTAAACAACACTATTGTTGTAATTGTTTTTCTTGTATTATTGATTTCATCCTTTATAACAGAAGCAATAGGGATTCATGCTCTCTTTGGTGCATTCTTAGCAGGAACCATTATGCCTGAAAACCCTCGTTTTAGAAAAATCTTTATTGATAAAATTGAGGATATTGCTTTGGTTATGTTCTTGCCTATATTTTTTGTTATTAGTGGTTTAAAAACTGACATTGGACTTATAAGCAGTCCTGAGTTATGGAAAATAACATTAATAATTGTGTTAGTTGCAACAATAGGTAAATTTATTGGAAGTGCAATTGCAGCAAAATTTGTAGGTCAAAGTTGGAAAGATAGTTTGATTATTGGCACTCTTATGAATACTCGTGGTTTAATGGAATTAGTAGTTTTAAATATCGGCTATGATTTAGGAATAATAGGTGCTGAAATATTTGTTATGATGGTTATTATGGCATTAGTAACAACTTTTATGACTGGTCTTTCTCTAAACTTGATTAATAAAATCTTCAAACCATTAAAAGATAAAATACACAAAACCAATATTTATGATATTCCTCAAGATAAACTCCTTATCTTTTTCCGTAATTCAAACAAAAGTAAGGCATTACTTCGTTTAGCTAATAGCCTTTCAAAGAAAACTGATAATAATACAACCATAACAGCAATTCACATGGCGCCTTCAAATGGACTTTACCAAATGGATGTTGATGTGTATGAAAAAGAAAGTTTTGCTCCAATAACAGAACAGGCAAACCAATTAGATAGAAAACTAATCTCATTATTTAAGGTTTCAAGCAATATTGAATCGGAGCTTGTTGAGGCTGTAAACAAAGGAAATTATGACTTACTCCTAATGGACTTGGAAGAATCTATGTATTATGGAACATTATTAGGAAGAGTGCTTGGTTTCACAACTCAAATCATAAATCCTGAAAGATTATTAAACACTGTTATTGGAAAAGAAAAATTGTTGGAAAGTTCAATCTTTGATAATAATACTAAGTCAGTTCTATCTAAAATAAAAATCCCCGTGGGTATTCTTATTGATAAAGACTTAACCAAAATTGAAAATATATTTATTCCAATTTTTAATGAAAATGATGATTTCCTAATTAACTATGCTAAAAAACTAATTGATAATTCAAATGCATGGGTAAGTGTATTGGATTATACCAATAGTGCAAATTCAAATGATTTAAAATATAATATTAGTCTGACAAACTATCAAGACCATATAAATTGGATTTCAGAGAAAGAACTCACCAAAAAGTTTATTCATCATCAAGATATAATTATAGTTAGCTTTGAAAACCATAAAAAGATATTAGAACAAAATAAAGAGTTACTAAACAATATCTCCTCCATTCTTATTTGTTCACAAGGTAAAGAGGAATAATGACTTTAGTTTTTTGTCCAAATTGATTTGGAAAACATTGCCAAGAAAGAATATATTTCTAAGCGACCTATCATCATTAAAATAATTAATGTTGTTTTTGAGCCTATATCAAGATTTGAATAGGTGATTTCTGGAGACATATATCCAATAACCGGTCCTATATTACTAATATTTGCTGCGGACATTGCAATAGAAGACATAAATTCATTCCCAAAAAGAGTTAATGTGAAGGCTCCAATAATAAATATTATTAGATAGAGAAAGAAAAATCCAAATACAAGATTTGTCGCTTCATCAATTAAAACAACTTTGTTATATCTTATTGGTATTATTGCTCTTGGATGAAACATTCTTTTAAATGAATTATTGGAGTATTTCAAGAGTATTATCAGTCTTATTATTTTTAACCCAGTGCTTGAAGAACCACTACAGCCTCCAATAAACATTAATATTAATATTAGCGTTGAAATAAATAGTCCGAATTCTTGTGCTTCTGGAAGATAGTATCCTGTTGTTGAAACAACGGAAACAATATGGAATATGGCAATCCGAATACTTTTTTCAATATTAAAATCTCTATTTAAGTAAAGTGAAAAGAAAAGAATGAATGAGGCTAAAAATATTATTATTATATAAACTCTTGATTGTTCATCCTTGAAGAGTTTTCCCCACCTAAACTTAACAAACCAGTATAATAATACGTATCCAATTCCTGAAAGAAACATTATTGCAGTTAAAACATATTGAGTGTAGGGCGAGAATTCTCCAATATTATTATTAACTGTTGAAAATCCTCCAGTTGAAACAGCTCCAAAGCTATGACAAATTGATGTAAACAAATCCATATCTCCTAATCTTAGCAGAATTATTGATATGATTGTTAGCCCTACATAAATATATATTATTTTAAATACAGAATCCTTAATGTGTGGACGAACTTTCTCCTTGTCAATTGAAGTAAATTCGGCATTGAAAAGATAGTTCGAGCCATTTTTGAAGTTATTTAATAGTATAATTATAATTAATGTTAGTCCTAATCCTCCAATCCATTGAGTTAATGCTCTCCAAATTAATATACTTTTGGGCATTGTTTCTAAGTGATTTAAAATTGTTGAGCCCGTTGTTGTGAAGCCTGAAAAAGATTCAAATAATGCATTGATGGGTGTTTTGAAATATATGGGTGATAATAGATAGGGTAGGGCTCCAATTATTGGTGCTACAAACCAAATTAATCCTACTATTATTCTTCCATCTTTTTTTGTGAGCTGAGGTGTATAGTTTCTGTTAAAATATATTAGATAATAGCCCAAAATTAGAGAGAATACTGCACTGATTGAAAAAACTAAAACTGTAGGTTCTTTATTTACTATTGCTAAAGTCAAAGGAATTAATAAAGAATAACCTATAAAACATATTGTTAGCCCAAGAATGTATTGGAATATCTTGTAATTAAAGTTGTTTCTGAATGGCATTAACTTAGCAATTTAACAAATTTGTGAGCCGATTCGGGAATAGTGAACGCTACAACCTTATCATTAGGTTCTATTTGTGTTTGTCCCTGAGCAATTATTGCTTTTCCATTCCTAATGAGTCCACCAATATTAACCCCTTCTGGAAATTTTATATCTTTTAATTGCTTTTTTGTGATTGGTGAACCTTGCTTTGCAACAACTTCAACAACCTCAGCATCTATCCCGGATAACCATTTTGATGCAGTAATTTCTCCTCCTAAGGTAAAACGTGCAATATAACTTGCTGTAATTAGTTTCTTATTGATTATGGTATCGATGCCTATGTCTTGAGAAACATCAATATAGTTCACATTTTCTACTAATGCTATTGTCTTTTTTACTCCTTGACGATGAGCATAAAGGCAAGACATAATGTTTGTTTCGGTTGATTGGGTGAGTGAAATGAATGCATCTGTGGTCCGAATTCCTTCATCTTGGAGCAAAGAGACATCACTTCCATCTCCATTTATTATCATTACATCATCAAATTCATTAGCTAAGCGATTGCACCTATCAATATCTTTCTCAATTATCTTAAGATCGAGTTTGTTATGTAAATTAATTGCCGCCCTTCTGCCAATTCTTCCCCCTCCAACAATAATCGCACTCCTTAAATTATGATCTTCCTTGCCTCCTAATTGTTTAATTTTATTTATACTGTCAGGCTTTGCTATCAAATATACTAAATCATTAACCACATACTTCTCATCTCCCTTTGGGATTATGGTCCTTCCTTTCCTAATTATACAAACTGTTCTTATGCCTAAATCAGGATATTCCTTGGCAACATCAATCAATGTTTTGTTAATAACCAACGCTCTGTGGTCAATTCGTAGCATATATATACACAACAAGCCATTTGAGAAGTCAAAAAGCTCCGTTGCAACATTTCTTGTCAGAAGATTAGATATTTCTTTTGCAGCAATTTTCTCAGGACATACCAACTCATCAACTCCCATGCCCCGAAACATCCCCTTATTTATATCATTAAGATATTCCTGTGTGTTAACCCTGGCAATAGTTCTTTTGGCTCCCAGGCGTTTTCCTAACATACAAGTTATAATATTGATGCTTTCCTGATGAAGAACCGAGATTAATAAATCACAATTAGCAACACCTGCTTCCCGAAGAGTTGCAAGTGAGGTTGAATTGCCCGCAATTGTAAGTAAATCTGAGTCTGCTTCCAACATTTTAAGCAGCTCTGAGTTTGGATCAACAACAGTTATGTTATGCTTAACCTTCGAAAGAGAACTCGCTAAATGAAACCCTACCTCACCATCTCCTGCAATTACAATATTCATAACAATATATTAGCATTAATAAATAAAAAAAATCGATAATAATTCACTGCAAAGTTAATATTTTTTTTAAATTTGCAGATTATTATGACAAGAAAATCAATTGTCATAATAACCTAAATTAAAAATAATATTAAACATAAAAACTTATGTATTCAAAGTTTCAAGATTTCCTACAAACAGAAATAGCAGGAATTAAAGACGCTGGTCTTTACAAAAATGAAAGAGTTATTATCACTCCTCAATCAGCAGAAATTAAAACAGCTGAAGCAGGCGATGTATTAAATTTCTGTGCTAACAATTATTTAGGATTAGCAGATAGTAAAGTATTAATTGACGCAGCTAAGAAAGCATTAGACGATAGAGGTTATGGTATGAGTTCTGTTCGTTTTATTTGTGGAACTCAAGATCTTCACAAAGAATTAGAAAAGAAAATATCTGATTTCTTTGGAACAGAAGATACTATTCTTTATGCTGCTTGTTTTGATGCTAATGGTGGAGTTTTTGAACCTTTATTAAATGAACAAGATGCAATTATATCAGATTCTTTAAACCACGCTTCAATTATTGATGGTGTTCGTTTATGTAAAGCTCAACGTTTCCGCTATGCTAATGCAGATATGGCAGACCTTGAAAAACAATTACAAGATGCACAAAAATGTCGTTTTAGATTAGTTGTAACTGATGGTGTATTCTCAATGGACGGTAATGTTGCTCCTTTGGATAAGATTTATGCTCTTGCTCAAAAATATGATGCAATGGTAATGGTTGATGAATCACACTCAGCAGGTGTTTGTGGTCATACAGGAAGAGGAACTACTGAACAATATAATTTAATAGGTAAAGTAGAAATACTTACAGGAACTCTTGGAAAAGCATTTGGTGGTGCAGTTGGTGGATTTACAACAGGTAAAAGAGAAATAATAGAAATGTTACGTCAACGTTCTCGTCCATATTTATTCTCAAACTCAATTCCTCCAATGATTGCAGCAGCAGGTATTGCTATGTTTGACCTTATTGAAAAAACTAATACTCTTCAAGATAAACTACATTCAAATACATCTTATTTTGTAGAAAAGATGAAAGCAGCTGGATTTGATATCAAACCAACTCAATCAGCAATTTGTGCAGTTATGCTTTATGATGCAAAACTTTCACAAGACTTTGCTTCAGAACTACAAAAAGAAGGAATATTTGTAACAGGATTCTATTATCCAGTTGTTCCAAAAGGACAAGCAAGAATTCGTGTACAAGTTTCTGCTGCTCATGAAATAGAACATTTAGATAAATGTGTTGCAGCCTTCACGAAAATTGGAAAGAAATTAGGTATATTGAAGTAATCAATAGAAAGATTTTAAGATGAAAAAAATATTAGTATTAGGCTCAGGTGGACAAATAGGTTCAGAGCTTACGATGCGTTTAAGAAGCGTTTACGGTGGAGCAAATGTTGTTGCAACGGATATAAAATTGCCATTGATAGATGATATTATGCAATCAGGTCCAGTTGAACAATGTGATGCTACAAATGCAGTACAAATAGCAGATATAGTAAAAAAACATAATATAGATGCAATATATAACCTTGTAGCTATTCTTTCTGCAACTGCTGAAAAGAACCCTATGCTTGGTTGGAATATTGGAATGGGAGCTTTATTAAACTGTTTGGAAGTTGCAAGAGAAAACAAATGTGCAATATTTACACCAAGTTCAATAGGAGCATTTGGTTCTTCAACACCACTTGACGGAACTCCACAAGATACTATCCAAAGACCAAATACAATTTACGGAGTAACAAAGGTTGCAGGTGAATTATTAGGAGATTATTATTTTACACGTTTTGGAGTTGATGCTCGTTCTGTACGTTTCCCAGGACTTATCTCGAATGTAACTCTTCCAGGTGGAGGAACAACCGACTATGCAGTTGAAATATACTATGCAGCAGTTAAAGGAGAAAAGTTTATTTGCCCATTAAAGAAAGGTACATTATTAGATATGATGTATATGCCAGATGCACTTGATGCAGCAATCAACATAATGGAAGCAGACCCATCAAAACTAATACATAGAAACTCTTTCAATGTAACAGCAATGCACTTTGACCCAGAAGAAATTTATGCTGAAATAAAAAAGCATAAACCTGATTTCGTTATGGAATACCAATTAGACCAAAGCAGGCAGAAAATTGCTGACACATGGCCAAATTGGATGGATGACAGCTGTGCAAGAGAAGAGTGGGGCTTCAAACCTAAGTATAACCTACAAAATATGACTGTAGATATGTTAGAAAAACTCAGCAAAAAACTATAAAAAATATCAAATTTCCCCTTCTGAAATAAAGAAATATTACCACAAAAAAGAGGCTTTCTAATTGAAGTAAACCCCAAAAGTCAGACAAAGAACTTTTGGGGTTTATTATTTATCTACAAACCTTTCACCCCTTCGGGGTAAATATGTAAATCCTGATTCTTGCAATAAAAGCTTACTCAAAATTTTTCCTTAATAAAAAAAATTTTTTCCTTAATAAAAAAGAATTTTTCCTTAACTTATTTTGAAATATCTTGAGGTTAAATTCAACTAAACTTGATTTTTTACATACTCATTCTTCTTCTTTAATCCTTTTTATTTTTCTTTGTCTTTTTTTATCATTTTATTTGCTTTTTGAATTTTTTATAACGTACTTTGCAAAAGCTATCTTTTCGTATGAATTGATATGTTAATAGTTGATTTTTATTTGAGTGAGCACATGCGTGAGTATCTGCTCATTTTTTTTATAAAATATATTGTTTTTTTTAGTGGTAATATTTGGATATTGATTTTATTATGCTTTATTTTGCATAATAAATGATTCGTAACTTATGCGAGTTTTTTTAAATTGTGAATTTGAATGAGCACATACGTGAGTATCTGCTCATTTTTTTATATATTTTTGTTGGGTTTTAGTGTATATGTGATGGTAATAGTATCACAATTAGAAAGGCTAAAACAACAATTAGAAAGCGTTTTTGATTATATTTGTGGCTTTCGGCGGTGTCGAAAAGGGTTGTTGTGGAGACATGTAGAAGTATGCCGACAACAATTCCAAGTATTATGTTTTGAAAAGGCTCCAAAATTGACAGGTTTTGGTTTAGAACAGACCCTATAATTGCCATTGAGGAGAAGATTGAGAGCAAAAGCATGGACTTTATTTTGTTGTAGCCGCTCTGAATCAAGACGGTAACTATAATTATGCTTAATGGGATATTGTGTATGATTATTCCTGTTATCATAGGTGCATTAATTTCACCTTGATTTACGATAGGAAATCCTTCTAAAAAGCCATGTATGCTAACTCCAATGAGGAGCATTATGGCTGATATCTTGCTTTTTTGGTTTGAGTTGGAGTGAATATGACCATGTTCTGCTCCTTTTGAGAGTTGTTCTAAGAAGAGTTGGAGAAGGAATCCTATAAGTATTGTTGCTCCAAGTGGCAGAAAACTATGTGATAAATGGTGGTCGTGGGAGTGGCTTTCATGTTCAAACATTGCAGGAATAAGGTCTATAAAGCACACTGCAAGCAAAAATGCACCTCCAAATACGCTTATTAGTTTTAGAGATTTGGACTCATGGTTTTTTAATGCTAAAACACTTGCACCAGATGCTAAGGATGCGAAAAATAAAAGAAGATAAGCTATAAGAATTTCCATAATATTTATATTTTGAACCTGCAAAAGTAAGATTATATGTTTTGATTTCAAAACAATTTATTAAAATTAACTATCTTTGCAAGGTTTAAAATTTTACTATATATGAGTTTTATTAAATGGATAATTGGAGCATTAGGTTTCCTTTTTGGTGGAGGAATATGGGGAGGATTGGCTGGTTATGCGGCAGGAAGTCTTTTGGAGAGATTGGTAACCAAAGAATATGAGGGTGTTCCAAACAAACAGGCGGATTTTTCTATGAGTCTTTTGGTTCTGGCTTCTTCGATAATGCGTCAGGATGGTGTGGTTATGAGGAGCGAACTTGAGTATGTTAAGACTTTTTTTGCTCGTAATTTTGGTGTTGAGCATGCAAATTCACGGTTAGAAATTCTAAAAGAACTTCTAAAAACAGATGTTAATGTTGAAAGTGCTTGTAATTCTATCAGATTTTCAATGAATTATGCTTCAAGAGTTCAACTTCTTCATTATCTTTTCTCACTTGCGGCCTCCGACAAAGCAATTTCAGAAGCGGAAAATAGACAAATTCATTATATTGCTCGACTTCTTATGATAAATGAAGCTGATTATAAGACTATTGAAGCAATGTATTCTGTTTCAAATGACTCTTCCTACACCATACTTCAGGTAGAAAAAACAGCCTCAGATGAGCAAATCAAACGTGCTTACAGAAAAATGGCAATAAAATATCATCCAGATAAGGTTGAGTCTCTTGGAAATGAGGCAAAAAAAGCTGCAAAAGAGAAGTTTCAAGCCATCAATAATGCTTATGAAACCATCAAAAAAGAACGTAATATTATCTAAAAACCAATGAAATTTCAAACAATATGTTTATAGAATACTCATTATGGTGGATAATTCCGATTGTTATTATAGCAATTTTGGGGAGTTTTATACTTTATTTTTTCCCAAAAAGAAAGTGTTTCTCAAAAAAGAAAATCATCATTCTTTCCATAATACGTTTTTTAGCTTTGTTTCTCAGTCTTTTTCTTATTCTTTCACCCACTCAGAAGCAGAAAAAAACCATTATAAAGCGTCCGTTAATTGTTATATGTCAAGATAATTCTTCCTCAATTTTGATGTCAAAGTATAAGAATTACTACCAAACTGACTATTTAGAAAGCTTAGATAAACTCTCAAAAGACTTGGAAAAGGACTACGATATTCAAAGAATTCTATTTGCAGATGAAGTTAAGGAAATTAGTAATCAAGAAATTAAATCAATCAAGTTTGATAAAACCTCAACAGATATTTCAAATTTGATTTCAAAAATTGAAGATAAATACTCAAATCTCAATCTCTGTGGGGTAATTTTAGCCTCCGACGGCATAATCAACAAGGGAAAAGATCCGCTTAATCTGGTTTCAGAGCTGAATGTTCCGATTTTCACACTGGCAATGGGTGATACCACAGTCAAAACCGATGTTTCTATATCAGAAATCAGGCATAATCGATTGGCTTTTTTGAAAAATCAATTCCCTGTTGAGATAATCGTGCAAGCAAAGAAAGCAAATGGGAGTCAATCTATTGTGAAAATTATAAAGGATGGCAAAATATTATTTGAACAAAGCTTTAGAATTGACAATGAAAACTTCTCAAAAAAATTCCAGACCACTCTTTTAGCCGACAAAGTGGGTCTATCAAAATACAGAATTGAAGTAAAACCAATTCAAAACGAGCAAACTATAGTTAACAATTCAAGAGATATATTTGTGGAAGTTTTAGATTCGAGACAAAAAGTTCTAATTCTTGCCAATTCTCCTCATCCTGACATTTCAGCAATCAAACAATCTATCAAGGAGAATCAGAACTATGAGGTAGAAACCTATCTTTTTGGAGATTTACCATCAACAATTAAGGATTATGATTTAGTAATATTGCATCAGATTCCTTCCTTAAACATACTTCAAAAGAAACAGATAGAGAAGTTTATTCAACAAAAAACACCCCTGCTTTTTGTTATCGGCTCCCAAACCAATCTTTCAATATTAAATTCCCTCAATTTAGGACTTAGAATAACAACAGATAAGACAACATTAAACCAAACATTAGCTTCTTTAAACAATAATTTCACCCTCTTTACGCTCACAGAGCAGGCCAAAACTATTCTTTCGCAACTCCCACCTCTACAATCTCCATTTGGAAAATATGAAATTTCACCTTCTTCTCAAAGTCTTTTCTATCAAAAATTTGGCACAATTCCAACCGAAAACCCTCAAATTGCATTCACAACCGATAATATGGTGAGAAATGGGTTTATAATTGGGGAGGGTTTCTTTCTTTGGAGACTTCAAAACTTCCATATTAACCAGTCACATCAGCAAACCGATGAAATTATTCAGAAGACAGTGCAATATCTTGCTTCAAACATAGACCGTAAGCCTTTTAGAGTGATCTCTGATCAAGTGTTCGCGGAAAATCAGCAGATAATTCTCTCAGCAGAGCTATATAATCAGAGCTATGAGTTGGTAAATGAGCCGGAAGTTAAGCTAATTATTACAAATTCTCAGAATATTCAATATCCATTTGCTTTTTCTCGCACCGAAAATGCCTATCATATAAATCTGGGAGCTTATCCTGCTGGAAAATATAGATATATTGCCACCACAAACTTAGGGAGTAAAGCATATAAAGAAGAAGGAGAGTTTTATGTTTCTTCCAAAAACCTTGAACAAATCAATCTTGTGGCAGACCATAACCTGCTTTTCAATATTTCAGAACAAACAAATGGAGTCATGCTTTATCCAAATGAAACTCAAAAACTTAGAGAATTGATTTCAAAACAAAAAAATATTAAGCCAATAGCTTATCAAACCATAACAAATTCAAGATTTATTGATGAATTTTGGTATTTATTTATGATAATATTCCTCTTTTCAGCTGAGTGGTTTTTAAGAAAATATTGGTTAAATTGATAAAATGGAATATAAAACCTGAAAAATTGACATTAATAATTTGAAAATTAAGTAGTAAAATAAAAAAATAGAGATAGAAAAACCTGTAAAACATAATAGGAAATGGATATAAAGGAATTAAATATTAAGACAAAGGACAACCAAAAAAGACATCATCCTTGGGAAATGGCAAGATTTGGAGTTGTAAAAGACAAATTAAAAAATCTGATTAATCATCAAAATGATAAGAAAATTGTTGTAGATATTGGTTGTGGAGATGTTTATTTTCTTTCTCAGTTTTGCAAATTATATCCAAATTTTGTCCCCTTGGCGGTAGATACAGCTTTTTCTGATGAAATTATTGAGAATTTGAAGGCTGAATATCCTCAAACTCCAATTCAATATTATAAAGATGTGAATGAAATTTCAATCGAAAACGATAGTGCAAGTCTGATTTTTTTGTTGGATGTTATCGAACACATAGAAAAAGACATCGAATTCTTACATCAACTCAAGCAATTGCCATACGTTAATGAGCAAACCTTGTTTTTTATTAGCGTTCCTGCCTTCAATAATTTGTTTTGTAACCACGATAAATGGCTTGGTCACTATCGAAGATACTCTAAAACCATGTTGAAAAATCATATTAAGGAGGCAGGACTTAAAGAAATTGAATCTGGATATTTCTTTTTCTCACTTCTTTTTCCTCGAATTGTTCAGAAAATGATTGAAAAACCAACTCAAAAAGAAGATGTTGAGGGTATAGGAAATTGGAGTGGGGGAGGATTTATGACCAAATTCTACAAAAATATACTTATTTTTGACTATAAGATATCAAAAATTCTTGCAAAAATTGGAATAAAACTGCCAGGACTTTCAACATATATTATATGTAGAAAAGAGAATTAAGACTCATATATTGGATTTTAAACTAAAAAATGCCTAACTCAACATTAATTTTGCTCGTTTTACTGATTCTATAAAGAAGTCTATTTCTTCAATTGTGTTGTAAATGGCGAATGAAACTCTGGCTGTTCCAACAATATTGTAGTGTTTCATAACGGGTTGCGCGCAATGATGTCCTGTTCTTATTGCAATTCCGAGTTGATCAAGCAGTGTTCCTATGTCAAAAGGGTGTATATTGTTGATGTTAAATGAGATTGAGCCGGCTTTATTTTTTGAAGTTCCATAAATTTTCAATCCATTTATTTCCATTAATTTCTCCGTTGTGTAATGCATTAGAAAGTCTTCGTGCTTTTGAATCAAATCAAACCCAATATTATTGATGTATTCTATGGCTGATTTTAGTCCAATCACATCGGAAACAGAAGGAGTTCCTGCTTCAAATTTAAAAGGGATTTCATTAAAAGTAGTCCCTTCAAATGATACTTCTTTGATCATTTCGCCTCCACCATGATAAGGTGGCATCTGATCTAAATATTTCCTTTTACCAAAAAGCACGCCGACTCCCATAGGAGCGTACATTTTATGACCTGAAAATGCATAGAAATCGCAATCTAAATCCTGAACATTTATCTTCATATGAGGAACTCCCTGTGCTCCATCAATCAAAACCGCAGCTCCCTTATGATGAGAGAGTTCTATTATCTCCTTAATAGGATTTATTGTACCCAAAGCGTTTGAAATATGAGCAACTGCAACTAATTTTGTCTTATTATTTAACAGGTTTTTGAAGGTTTCAATATCTAATTCTCCGCTTTGAGTAATAGGAATCACTCTTATTTTAAATTGGATTTTCTCTTGTGCCAATTGCCATGGCACAATATTGGAGTGGTGTTCGAGCTCAGAGATAATTATTTCGTCGTCTTTGGTTAAAAATTTATCACAAAAT
>Ga0172381_10004774_pt1 | contig 13916 bp, 12 predicted proteins | sample Leawel6488metaG_FD_119754 | JGI IMG/M metagenome (GOLD analysis project Ga0172381, IMG submission 119754) | Leachate microbial communities from a municipal landfill in Southern Ontario, Canada - Leachate well 64-88 metaG | ecosystem: Engineered > Solid waste > Landfill > Unclassified | place... | reverse complement strand
TATCTTTGCATACCTGGAGCAGTATCGTTGATTTACCTATCCCGGGATCTCCTCCGACAAGTATTACGGAACCTTCGACTATTCCGCCTCCTAAGACCCTGTCGATCTCGGATAAGCCGGAACTTATCCTGCACGAATCGGAATAATCTATTTCATCCGCAGTTTCAAGTTTCAGATCCTTTACATTAGTTGTCTTGCTTTCCTTTACTTCAGTGACTTCCTCGAGCGTATTCCACTCCTGACAGGAAGGACATTTACCCATCCACTTGACCGTTTCATACCCGCAAGAGGTACAAACAAAATAGTTGTTGTTTTTTGCCATTGGCCCTCCTACAGTATTTTTTTCATAAGCATATTCTTGAAGATATCTGCTCTTACACGGTCCCTTAGAAATACCGGCACGCTTTTCAGTGAATTGTCATTGACTGCTGCTTTGAGCAGATTCCGGTCAGATTCAGATATCACGTTCAGGTCCAGAAAATTATCGATATACACATCAGCTGAATGCTGGCTTATCTCATCCCCCATTGACAATATGATATGCATGAAGTAGTCGTATGGTTTATCGGTAGACATCCTGCTTATAGTGATATGCCCTCCGCCTCCTCTTTTACTTTCAACGAAGTATCCTCTTTCTGAGGTGAACCTGGTGGAAATAACATAATTGATCTGTGAAGGGACACAGTTGAAATACACTGCAAGGTCATTTCTTTGGATCTCCACCTCTCCGTCAGTTCCGGTAATAAGATCCTTTATGAAGCTTTCGATAACATCGCTTAATCCTGCCATTTTAACATCACCTTTGACTTTCTCTGACTTTATTATACTTCAATGATCAATATTTTTTCAACTATAAATTGAAACACTAAAACATTGATGTTATACTTTTTTTATAATCAGTTTATCTGGAGGGTATCATGTCAAAGATATATTTTCGTTATGGCGCTATGGGCAGTTCAAAATCTGCCAATGCGATAATGGTCGTCTATAATTACCAGGAAAGGGGCCAGAAAGCTGTATTACTTAAACCAAAAAGCGATACAAGGGACGGAAGACATATCAATGTATCCAGAACAGGTCTTTCCATGGAATGCCAGTATGCGGATACATTCCTTAAGAAGGATGACAGCGAAATAAGCAAGTTCGATTGCCTTGTAATAGATGAGGCGCAGTTTCTGACAAAAGACCAGGTACAGATACTGGTCCATATAGCTGATGATCTTGAAATACCGGTCATATGTTACGGTTTGAGAGCGGACTTCCGGGGAGAGTTATTTGAAGGAAGCCTTAATCTTCTTGCATGCGCTGACACAATAGAAGAGATCAAGACGATCTGCTGGTGCGGCAAGAAGGCTACATGCAATGCGAGGATCGGGGAGGATGGCAAGATCGTAAGAGAAGGTCCCCAGTTCTATCTTGGGGGAAATGACAGTTATATGCCTCTTTGCAGAAAGCATTTCAGATCAGGGCAACTCAAAAAAGAAGATATTGACGAGTATAAATAGTAAGCAGGATCATAGTTCTTCTTCGTAACTGTATACTCCGGAATTTACTTCATATGTTTTACTGATACGTATTGAAGCTGTCGTTTTCTTTGGCACAGTAAAAGTATAATATACTTTGTTTCCCCTTATTTCCCAAACACTGCCTGCTTTACCGTATTTCGTATCGATACTTGATCTTGCATAGGTAAGTGAACCGTCTTTACAGATCACGGGTTTGAAAAGTATATGCCTGAATCCCGGATCACTTTCATCTGGATTGATGCCTGCCACCTTTTCGTACATAAAATCCGCCACCGATCCATATGCATAATGGTTGAAGGAATTCATGTCTTTGCTCCACATCGTTCCGTCAGGCCTGATACCGTCCCAATGTTCCCATATCGTGGTCGCGCCCTTTGTCACAGGATATATCCATGATGGATATTCCCTTTCCAGAAGGAGCTTGTATGCCAGATCGCTATGTCCGTTTTCCGCCAGCACATGCAGAATGTATGGAGTCCCAAGGAATCCGGTGGATATCTTATCATTGAATTCGTGTATTTTCGAAACCAATTGATTTATTGCGTTTTCCTTGTCTTTCCCTTCAAGAAGACCGAAATGTAGGGCAATTACATAAGCTGTCTGCGTATCCGATAAAAGCCTGTCCCCTTTTACATATTCTTTTCTGAAAGCTCTGACTATGTTTTCATAAAGGTCATCGTAATACTTTATGGTCTTTTTATTCTTTTTCAATATTTTTGATGCCTTTCTCACTATATCGACACTGTTTGCATAATATGCTGTCGCTATCAGATAAATGTCTGTCTTTCCTTTATATGTCCCAAATGGCACATCAAGTGCAAGCCAGTCGCCATAATGGCTGCCTGTGTTCCACAGATACGGATTCCTTCCCTGGTTCATTACATAATCCACCCATTTGGACATGCTTTCATACTGATCTTCCAGTATCTTCCTGTCACCATATGTCACATATATCTGATACGGGCATATAACTGCGGCATCACCCCACGCTGATGAACTGTGAGCATACAGGAAACGGCTGGGTACGGTTTCAGGTACTGCGCCATTCATACCCTGGCTCAAAGCAACATCGTGCAGCCATTTTCTGAAGAACCTGTAAACGTTGAAGTTGTATGATGCCGCTTTACAGAACACCTGGGCATCTCCAGTCCAGCCAAGGCGTTCGTCTCTTTGAGGACAGTCTGTAGGTATGTCAAGGAAATTGCTTTTCTGACCCCATATTGTGTTTTGGTAAAGTTTATCCAGCATTTTATCACTACTTTCGAACTGACCGGTCCTCTTTATATCGGAATGCACCGCAATCGCCTCAAAAGCATTCAAATCAGGCGTTCCCGGCCATTCATCTATCCTTGCATACCTGAAGCCCTGAAACGAGAAATGAGGCGCATAAACGGATGTGCCGCCATTTGATATGAACTCCACTCTCTGCTTTGCGCTTCTTAAATTGTCAGTATAGAAATTACCTTCATTATCCAGTACTTCAGCATGTGACAGGATCGCTTTCTGACCTGCCTTGGCTCTCACTGTGAATCTTACATAGCCCGTCATGTTCTGGCCAAAATCCAACACTCTTTCGCCTTTCGGCGTAATAATGAGGCTTACAGGTTTAAAATGCTCATGTTCTGTTATATACTCCCCATCCTGTTCGATTATGTTATTTGCATTGAAACCCGTATATACCGTTACAGGTTTGAAATCGTACGGTTTTATCCTTTCGTCATATGTCTCGCCGTCATATATATCAGAGAAAACGACTGCTGTTTTTGCAGCCTTCCAGTCGTCCTTCTGGCATGAGCAGTAAAAATCATCTGTTCCGTCGGCGAAATCCACATCGACTGTACATGCAAGGGCAAAACCTGTTTTATCTGTCAGTGTGTTGCCTGCTATCCTGCCGGAGAACCATCCCTTTGCAACATAAACCTCGACTTTTATCTCATCGTCCTTTATATATTGAGTCACATCATATGACTGGTACTGTACTCTTCGGTCATAATATGTCCAGCCGGGCATGAACTTATATTCCCCACCTATCCTGTTGCCGTTTATATATGCTTCATACATGCCAAGAGCTGTTACTCTAAAGATCGCTTTTTGTATTTCCTTACCCGTTTTGATGGTCCTTGTGAACATCCTGCACGAATCGTTACCTTCTTCAAGTACGCTTGTTATCCATCTGGCACTATTGATCGTATTCATACTGTCACTCCTTTGTGATACCGTTAAATTGTAGCACACAAAAGGCAACAGTGATGTTGCCTTTTGGTTTCGTCTTTCATATTTACCTTCATATGACCGAAAATATTATTCTTCTTCTGCAGCTTCTTTTTTAGCTGCTGCAACGATTTTTTCTGCAAGATTCATAGGCATTTCATCATAACGCAGAAGTTTCATCGAGAATGATCCCCTGCCGCCAGTCATACTCCTAAGATCCGTAGAATATTTGAACATCTCACCGTGAGGTACTTCCGCCAAGACCGCCTGGCGTCCTTTTTCCGCGGGATTCATGCCAAGTATCCTGCCTCTTCTCTTGTTCATGTCTCCGATTATATCTCCCATGTATGCATCCGGGATAATGACTTCACACGACATGATAGGTTCAAGCAATATAGGATTTGCATCTATCAGTTTTTTATAAGCAAGGCTTGCCGCTATCTTGAACGCCATTTCCGATGAGTCTACTTCATGATATGAACCGTCCGTCAGTGTAGCTTTTAACCTTACCATAGGATAACCGGCAAGCACACCTTTTGTTACGCATTCCCTTAATCCTTTTTCCACTGCAGGGATGAAGTTCTTTGGAACCGATCCTCCGAATATAGCTTCTTCGAAAATGAGATCCTCTGATTCGGATGGTTCGAACGTTATCCAAACATGACCGAACTGGCCGTGTCCGCCTGACTGTTTCTTGTGTTTTCCTTCAGCTTCTATTTTCTTCTTTATCGTTTCCCTGTATGGTATGCGCGGATCGGTAAGTCTTACCGAAACACCGTATTTTGCTTTAAGTTTACTGGAAATGACATCAATATGCTGGTCGCCCAGACCGGCTACGAGCATCTGCTTTGTTTCGGAATTTACTTCAACACGGAAAGTAGGATCTTCATCCTTAAGCTTGTTCAATCCGGCTCCGATCTTGTCTTCGTCATTTTTATCAACAGGTTCTATAGCCAGCGATATCGAAGGCAACGGGAAAGATATCTTGCTAAGTTCAAGAGGGAATGAAGATAATGATAATGTATCATTGGTCTGAGTCCCTGTAAGCTTTGCCACAGCAATTATATCGCCTGCGACGGCCTTCTCACACTGCTCCTGCTTTTTTCCCTTCATCGTAAAAGGATTCACTATTTTTTCGGTATCTCCCGTTCTGCTGTTGAGAACGACCATATCAGACTTTAGTTCTCCGGTACTTACCTTCAACAACGATATTTTACCAACAAACGGGTCGACCATCGTTTTAAATACCAGCGCGGAGAATTTTTCAGCAGATGACGGGTTGAGTTCGATCACATCCTGCGTCCCGAGTTTCTTTGCTTTTACTTTATAAACAGCCGGAGACGGGAAAATATCACATATTGCATCAAGTAAGAGATTGATACCCGCTATCTGTATTGCTGATCCGCAGTATATAGGAACTATAAAATCATTTGCTATACCGTCAGTAAGTCCTTTTTTGATCTCCTCTTCAGTAAACTGCTCCCCTTCGAAATACTTGTTCATAAGATCTTCATTCGTTTCTGCTATTGTCTCCAATATGGGGACTTTCATTTCCTGAACTTTATCTGCATATTTCGCAGGGACAGCGGCTGACACAAATGCTTTTCCGTCACTGATGACAGCTTTACCTGTCATTATATCCACAACGCCTTTGAACTGGCCGTCTTCCATTATCGGGAATGAAAAAGGTATGACTTTCTTCCCGAACATGCTCTGAAGAGCTTCCACTGTCTTGTCAAAATCAGCGTGTTCCTCTTCGAGCTTGCTTATGAAAAATGCTTTACTGATCTTTAGATCCTCAGCATTTTCCCAGGCTTTCTCTGTCCCCACTTCAATGCCATTCTTGGCAGGCAATACTATCAATGCTATCTCAGCAGCCCTGCATGCGCATTTCACTTCGCCAGCAAAGTCAAAGTATCCCGGAGTGTCCAGGATATTTATCTTTGTATTCTTCCATTCGATCGGAGCCAGACTTGCGTTTATTGAGAACTTCCTTCTTGTCTCTTCAGGATCAAAGTCGCATGTCGTCGTTCCGTCGTTAGTATTGCCGAATCTGTCTATTCCTTTCGTAAGAAATAACATGGATTCAGCTAATGTGGTTTTTCCGGCTCCGCCATGTCCCATTAAAACTGTGTTTCTGATATTGTCCGTTGTGTAAGTTTTCATCTACTTCTCCTCTGAATATTTCTTTATTTTATATCCCAGTACCATTAAGCTGTCACTGAGATGAATATTCTCAATAGGTATATCATGTGAAAGTTTTAGATCCATCGGTGAAAAATTAAATAGTCCTTTTATCCCAGCATCAACGATCCTGACTGCGATATCTTTTGTTTCGCTTCTTGGTAATGAAAGGATCGCAATATCGGTATTGTTTTTCCTTATGTAATCATCCAGCATATCTATGCTCATTATTACATTTCCGTTTATCGTTTTCCCTATCAGTTTAGGGTTGATATCAAAAACCCCAGTGATATGGAATCCTTTTTTACCGAAATTATTATACTTCGCCAAGGCAGTACCCAAATTACCTGCACCTATTATTATGACTGAAAATCCTTCATCACCGCTAAGTATATTTTTTATATTTTCATATAGCTGATCAACGTTATATCCATAACCCTGCTGCCCGAAATCACCAAAATAACTGAAATCCTGTCTTATCTGCGATGCCGTCATTGACATTTTTTCTGCAAGTTCTGCAGAAGAAACTTTCTGCAAACCAATTTCCTTTAGTTCACCTATGTAACGTAAATATCGTGGCAACCGCCTTATTACCGCCTCAGAAATTCTTTTGTTTTCTTGCATTAGAATACTCCAGTAAAATTTATCACTCGATAAATTATATATAATTGTTAATACTATGTCAATTAATATTTGCTATCAGAAAATGCCATCCATATCACTGTTTTGAACTCACTATTTCCTGTCTGCACCATGTCCGCCGGTGACGGGATATATGAAAAAACCGTGCAGTTCAGGTGCCGCACGGCTGCTGATCATGACAATTCCCTGCTGTCTGGCTTAAGAAAGTCATCGACTTTTCCACCCAAACGGAAGATCGCTCCCGCAATATCGATAATATCATCTTTCTCAAGACTGTTGATGTTTTTAAGTATGTATCCTCTTAAAAATACTACCGCTCTTCCGTCACCAAGGTCCGCAAGCATATTTGCGACAAGAGGTTTCTGATGCGATGCAATGAATGCATCTTTCAGTATCGTATACACATCATCCTTATTCTCTTCATCCCTGTACATATTAACCAGAACCGCGATAAGATCCTCTTTCACACCGTTTGTATCGAAATAATTTCTTATCATTCTGCGAACAGTGTTTCTATCTCTCTTAGAAAACACTTCACAGGCTTCTTCTTTTATCAGTTCGCAATCACTTGTGCATATAAGGTCCATGAGAAATTGGTTGACCGACCCATCCTCAACATCTATTAGGACGTTGATCAGTGTTGCTCTGTCTGTTTCCGGCCTGCTTCGGTCATTGATCATAGACATTATATCTTTTGGATCCATTTCTCTGTTTATTGCAGATATAAGGGAGATAGGCAGATACATATCACATACGGTCAGCGCAACATCAAGAACATGCTCTAACCCGTCTTTTGCTATCAGAGCGTCTATAGCTTCCCGAACCGGGACGCCATATGTCACCGTTGATTCAAACATCATTCGTGCATCGTTTATCATCTTAAAATATTCATTTTTTGTTTTGATGCCTTCAAGATCGCGTTCACAGCTTTTCTGTATAAGTTCATTGTATTTTGTAAATATCTTGTCGTTCATTTCAGGAAATCCTCCTCATCCTTATGCTTGCTTCTGATTTCCAGTTTTGTGATACCTTTCAGCCCCATAAAATATGATATGCCGCTCATAACAGGTATTACCAGATATGCTACAGCAAATGCATACCATGTATATCCGAGCGTGTTGATCATAAAATACATAGGACCCATTGAGCATCGGAAGATATAATGAAAGATCCTGATTCCCAGATCGAGCGAATCGATATCAAATACAAGCAGATGGATCAGTCCCAGCAGCATATATGGGACCATTGCAAGAAACCCATAGACAAAACCCTTTGCGCCAAATGGTTTTGATGATTCATCGAGTTTCTCGAATTTACCTATCCCATAAGCTGTTTTTGTCACAGTAAAAAAAGCAAACATGAACATAGCAAACGAATAGACTATCAGCCACAGTGTCTTATTGTACTCCATCGATATTGGAGCAATAAGAAAGAACGTGAATATTATAACCGTTACAGAATATGCGAATGCTATTTTCAAAATCTGTTTTAAAGCTATTTTCATTGGTTATTCGGTTTTTACCGATTCGATCTTCTTCCTCCTGCTGCGTATGACCAGAAAAATAACTACTCCCGCAACAACAATTATCGCGATGACAGCTATCCACCAGTAAGTAACTACTATTGAACCCGGATCGGTATGTACGACTTTTGCTATAGGCGCATGTATCGTGTGTCCGCATATCGAACATACTTTTTCCTTTAAACCCTCTTCTTCTTCGGTAGGCTCCTTTGTCACGACCCAATCGCCAAATTCATGATCGGCACCGTTCGTACACATCACATATAACCACTCTGAATACTGTCCCAGCATCTGTCTGACGGATTCAACTATCGGAGCCGAATCAACAATAGTTCCGGCATATTGAGTCATCATATCGTATGATGAGTTGTATCTTATGTAATACATCGTCTCATCATCTCTTTCGTAATAGGAAATATGTTCGGTATTGCCTGATGTATATCCGACTTCGATATCCAGATAGGGCTTTTCGCCTTCCTTTGGCCCTTTCCAGTCATTATCTACCTCCACTATGATCGAGGTGTAAAAAGTCATAAGATACAGATCGGATCCGTACTGGATCTGAAGCAGGTCACCATTCATCGTATACTTGTAGTTTTTAGATTCATTTTCATCTATAAGGTATGTCTCTTCTTCAATCAACATGCTGTATACTTCACCTGAACCGTATTTGTAGAGCATGGAACTTACGTTTGCTACAAGAGGTTCATATGGTATCGGATACAGTATTTCCATAAGCTCAGTATCTATCCATCCGAGATACTCTGAGGCAACAAGGAATATTTCATCCTTATCATCGAATTTAGCATAAAATGAGTTGTTTTCCAGTGATTCTTTCCCTATGTTTATGGTTACGTTTTCACCTTCAGCTACAACATTGATCGAATATGCGGGGTCATCGAGATAATACTCTTTGTATTCAGCCTGTGTCGGCAAAACACTGACATAATCACCTACCACAAGGCTGTAGACGTTATCAACTATATCCTGTGCCGTCTCGGTATATGTCTTCGCATTTATAGGTGATGTAAGTGCCCATGTCACATATTCATCAGGTTCTATGGTAAATTCCAGTTCTTCGTTTTTATACAGTGATAACGATGTTATTGAATCGGCGTTACCTGGAAATATTTCTTCTGATAACAGATATTCCCTGTATATTGTAAGCATACCAAATGAGGTATCGGAAATGGTATATATCTTGTCAACTCCTTCTCTCATACAAAATACATTATATGAAACACCGATGACATCACCGAAATATACTTTATAAGTTGTTCCATCGATCATTTCGATTTCAAAATATGATTGGTAATCGATCCCGTATTGGGACACATCAGCAGGATCCTCTTCTATAACATCGACACAGACAAGCGAAGTAGCCTGAATGATAGCCGTATCGATATTGTCATTGAGTTTTGTATCAGGTTCATTGACAAGTCTGAACTGCTGTTCTGTTGTCTCCACTCCGTTTTCATCTGTAACCTTTACGTCCATTAATTCTACTGTCAGCACCTCTCCGTTAATGCAATATGTGTATCTCTTTACATTTGCAGAGAGCGAGCCACTGGGAGATATCTGTTCCGTAATATTCGGGTTCACCGTCGTTGTCTTGGCAATAATATCCTTTACTATAAAGTAAGCTGCTACGGCCAACGCTAAAGCCAGTACGATGATGATTATTGTTTTCAGGTTCTTCATTTTATAAGTGCCTCCTCTTAAGGTATACAAACCCGCCTGTCAGTAATATAAGAGCAGGCAGAATATATAGTAATACTGCTACGAAATCAGCCTGCGATCCCGTGATCGAAATAACATTAACGAAATAATTCTTTTCCTCGATACTTACCTGTGTGTAATCGCCTTCGAGCCAGTTCACCATACCCATAAAAAACTTGGTGGCATCACTCTTGTAAGATGTGTTATTGGTCAATATCTTGTCTGTCATGAAATCAACTGAGCCTAACACTACAAGCCTTGAAGAAGTAGACAGGCTCTCAACTGCAGCGCCTACATATGCCATGCCAGAAGATGAATTGTATTTTGAGATCGTGGATTCCTGTTTTGAAACCGAACTTGTTTTAAGAATAGGTGCAACCGTCAGGAATTCCTTTGTTTTGTTCAATATATCCAGTGTTCTTGTTTCAGGATAGAGCAGGTATGATATGTTGCCATATACATTAAGCGTAGCATCAGCTCCCAATATCTCAGGGAATGTGTAATACTGATTGCTTGCCATATATGAGTCTGCATCATATTCCTTTACCCTGTCATAGTTGTATCGTATGTTATAAAAATCCAGAAATTCCTGGAGGTTGATAAACTCCTCGCTTGTTTCCGCAGCACCTAATGATACCATCAATTTGCCGCCTTCAATCATATAATCCTCAAGCAGGGAGATCTCTTCTGGAAGCAGATCTATCGTAGGATTGATCATCAGTAAAATACCCGCATCCTCAGGGATAGCCATATCTATCCTAAGATCAAAAGATGACACTTCATATCCGTTCAGTTCCATGGCATCTCTTGCATTTATATATCCGTTGAGATATGAGTATTCATTGTGCCCGAGTATGAAATATACTTTCGTATAACTATCCCTTGTCACATAACTGATAGCGCTTGTAAAAGCATTCTCGACCTTTGATCCTGTATCAGTGATCTCAAATGTCGTGTCTTCCGCCACATATGTGCTGAACATATCGTAATATTTAATTACTCTTGTATTGCCGTCACTTATCCTTCTGACAACATAATTCTGCTGTGCAAGATTAAGCGCTCCGGTAGGATCCAGTTCAGTGATGAATCCGATATTGATATCCGGATCTATGTACTTCACCGTTATGTTGTCATAAGCGTCATAATAGTCCAGAAATTTAATGACGTTATAATAACTGCTTTCCGAACTGATCTTGGTCGGATCCATAAGTCCTATGATCTCTATTTCATCATCCATACCTTCAATAATTTCCTTGGATGTATCGCTTAGTGTGTACAATCCTTCAGGAGTAAGATCGAACTCCAAATCAAGAAGAGGAATAGTGATATTTACAATGATGAATAATGCGATGACTACAGCCACGATGATAAAAGAACTTGATCCATATTTGAATTTTTTGCTTGATAATATCATTCTCAGCGTATTTTTCTTTTGCATGTCGCTCACCCCTGTATCCAACGGCGTCTCTCAATGACTCTTACGGTAAGATATAGCATAGTTGCCGTAAATGTCAGAAAGTAGACTACGTTTTCCAATGTCAGCAGTCCTTCGGTAAATGTATTATACCTTGTTAAAACTGATATCCATTCCATAATGGTACCCATGATACCGCCAACTGTTGCCGCATATTGGTCCGCTATCCACATCGTAAACAGTATTATCAAAGAAATAATAGCTGCTATGATCTGATTTTCAGTCAGCGATGAAGCAAATACGCCAACGGCACAGAAGCTTGCACCTAAAAGTATAAAACCTATATATGCTCCTACAAGCTGCGTCGTGATGGCACCTTCATATATGACTATAATGACCGGATAAATGAATGATACGACTACAATGACCATAAATACCGTGAAAGTGGCAAGAAATTTCCCTATCACTATCTTGCCCAGTGATGTCGGAGAAGTAAGAAGCAGTACTTCAGTTCCGTTCTTCTTGTCTTCGGCAAGTATTCTCATTGTCAGTATCGGTATTATGAATATAAGAAATATACCTACATCGCCCAGGACTTCGACGAAATCTCCGTATCCTGATATCAATGCAGGGTGGAAGAATATCGATATGATCAGGACGTAAACGCCTATCAGTACATATGCTATAGGGGACTTAAAATATCCCGCTATTTCTTTTCTGGCAACAGCAAACATGTTACTCCTCCTCCTTTTCCGTTATTCCGGTTTTGTTTACTACACTGATGAATATATCTTCCAATGTCACAGCCGAAGGTTTTAATTCAAGTATAGGCATTTTGCATTCTGCCATCCTGTAAAACAATTCTTCCCGGATATCGGAATTATCCTTTGTTTCCAAAACATATTTGAATACTCCGTCTTCGGATTTCGAAGCCATCGCGACATATTTGATATTATTCATATTTCCTATCGTTTTGAGTACGCTTTCCTTATCACCCTTTACCGTCAGATTGAGTTTTGACATCTTTCCGAGGTTCTGTGAAAGCCTGTCAGGCGTATCTTCAGCTGCGATCTTTCCTTTATTAATTATGACCACTCTTTCGCATATCATACTTACTTCAGGAAGTATATGCGTGCTTAATATGATGGTCCTGTCTGATGCAAGAGCTTTTATGACTCTTCTTATCTCGACGATCTGCTTAGGATCCAGTCCTACCGTAGGTTCATCCAATATCAGAACTTTTGGATTGCCCACAAGCGACTGAGCCAACCCTACTCTTTGTCTGTAACCTTTTGAAAGGTTATCGATCAGTCTTTTTCTATGGTCTGTCAGACCAACAAGCTCCATGATGTCAGACAGCTGGCCTTTTCTCTTGTCTCTTGGTACTTTTTTCAGATCCGATACAAAATTCAAATACTCTGTGACCGTCATGTCGTTATATAAAGGCGGTTGTTCAGGCAAATACCCGATCTTTTTTTTAACTTCCTCGGGATGTAATGATATGTCATATCCGTCAACTTCCACTGTTCCGCTGGTTGAAGGTAAATATCCTGTTATGATATTCATCGTTGTGGATTTCCCAGCACCGTTAGGTCCCAGGAAACCGACTATCTCGCCTTCCTTGACCTTAAAGCTGATATCATCAACAGCAACAACTTGTCCATAATGCTTGACAAGGTTTTTGATCTCAATCACTTGGCTGCCCTCCTTAAACTATGTAAATTTTGACATTAGTTTTACAGCCTTTTTATTATACCTTTATAAATAGCCATTTTCAACAGTAATTTATATCGCGATGGTTCGAAGCATTGCAGAAAAATCGATTTATTTCATTTTTTAATTGTTTATATCTGCTGTTTTTGTTATTATACCCATAAGGAGATAACGATGTATAACGGAGAACACAGACCACTGATACTGATAATACTATTTTCCATTATTTCTGTAGGTGTATTTAATTTTTACTGGCTATATATTGCCACATACGAGATCCAGCAGGTATACGAAGACCCAAAAAAGATCAAACCGTGGCTCGAAACGCTTTTATCCGTGATCACATTCGGACTCTACATCATCTACTGGTCATATAAATACAATAAATTACTTTGTGATGCTCAGAAGCGTTATAAGGTAAGCCCTCAGGATATGGCATTACCTGCAGCGATATTCTCATTTCCTATCCTCTGTCCCATAGGTATGTGTATAACGCAGTCACAGCTGAACTGCTTATGGAAATATGGTTCTGAACCTGAAGAAAAGAAAAGGAAGAGAAAACAGTAGAAGAAGACAAATAAAAAATGTGCGTAAAGCACATTTTTTCTTAACCAAATCTGTAAGCCGGGTTCTGTATTAGACGATCATCTATCTAGGCATAACATCTCTGTTATGCTCAAGCCATCTCTATGGGGCGGACGGGCAGCCCAATGTCCCATATCACGACGTTGCTCCGAGTGGGGTTTACATAGACAGTATGTTACCATACCGCTGGTGAGCTCTTACCTCGCCTTTCCATCCTTACCGTATCGCTACGGCGGTATCTCTCTGTTGCACTTTCCTTAAAGTCACCTTCACCGGTAATTAGCCGGCACCCTTGCCCTGTGAAGCCCGGACTTTCCTCATCTGCAGCCGTTAAGCTTTGCATCCGCGATCGCCTGGTTTGGTTAAGGATGATAATATACCATAAAATAATATAAAAATC
>Ga0172381_10004773_pt1 | contig 13916 bp, 17 predicted proteins | sample Leawel6488metaG_FD_119754 | JGI IMG/M metagenome (GOLD analysis project Ga0172381, IMG submission 119754) | Leachate microbial communities from a municipal landfill in Southern Ontario, Canada - Leachate well 64-88 metaG | ecosystem: Engineered > Solid waste > Landfill > Unclassified | place... | reverse complement strand
TTGAACACCCCCGCAACCGTATTGTAGATGGATACTATCAGATTTGACAAAAACGTGATGATCGGGGTGACCACTTTTTCTAAAAGCCATGTTATCGATAAAATTACCGGCTCGAGCAGGTTGAGCAGAGGCATGAGAGCATTGGCGATGATGATGACGATGGGGATGAGGGGCTCGAGCAGCTGTCCGAAAAAATCAGCCACCTTTTGTAAAATAGGATTGATTGCTTCCATTAGCTCACCGAACTGCGAGGATGAAGAAATGAGTGAAACAAGTATGCCTGAAATGCCACCAGCAAGGTCGATGGTAGCCTTTTTTTCGCCTGTCTCTGGGTTGGTCTGGGAAGCTTTCCATGCATCAGCGGCACCGCTAAGAACGCCAGAAGAGCCTACGATTGCCGAGCCAACGCCACTGGCAACACCGCCCATCACACCCAAGAGGCCTTTGGCAAACTTTCCAATTCGCTCCATGGCAGACACGGAACGGGTCTCCATGGTCTCAAAAGCCACCGCCGCTTCCTCGGTCGCCTCCTCGGCTGGCTCCACCATGTTTGTCTGGAGCTTGTCAAAAGCCTGCCCGATCTCGTTGACCATGTCGGGAATGTAGGAGTGTCCGGTGACCTTGTCCCACAGGTCCTTGAAAAAGCCTGCCACCTGCTCGGTCTTCTCGCCCACCCACTCAAACGCTTTTCCCAGCTTTGTGTCACCGAACCACTCAAGGATGTCATTGACCATGCCGGAGACGGATGCCACGATGTCAAGCACCATGTTTTTAAAGCTGTCAACGATGCTTGTTTTTATCGTGCCAACCTTCGCCACGGTCTGGACAAACAGGCTGGAGAACCAAGACACCACGCTGGTGACCAGCTCAGTGACCTTGCCGACAGCCCCATCCTTGATCTCGACAAACTTATCCAACACCCCAGTCGCAAGCTCTGATATCCTGCCGAAAACCATATCTTTCAGCTCGGTTATCTTCGCGATTATTTTTCCTACAGGCTCCTCTAGAAACTGCACGAGGCTTGAAAATGTCGTGGTGAAAATTGTTTTGATGCTATCCCAAATCCCGGAGAACAAGGTTTTCACTGTCTCCCAAAGCCCTGACCAGTCACCCTGGAAGGCTTGGGAGAAGCCTTGCATGATAAGGAGGACGGAGTCCTTGAACGTGGTGAAGGCGATTTTGACATTATCGATGAAAGTGTTGTAGAGGTTTTCCGCATCGGTGCCAAACATATTCCCGATAACCGTTCCCACCGCATTGCCAATCCCAGACAACAGGTTGGTGATGATGGTGGACGCGCTTTCCAAAACTCCGGGGAGTGCTGTCCAGATGTTGGAGAAAATAGTTTTAACTTCTTCCCACACCCCAGCCCAGTCCCCGCTGAAAACCATCCCGAAAACCTTCACGGCTGACTTGATCGTATCCAAGGCAACCGAAAAGACTTTCGATATCAGATCCCAGGTGGTTGAGATTGTGTTGACTATGGCGGTCCCGTTGGTCTCCCAGAAAGCCTTGAGCCAGTCGATGAAAGGGTTGATGATCGATGTTTTTAGATAGTTGAAGGTGTCTTTGAACACAAGTCCCATGTACTTGAGGACAATCGCGACAACCTCCACCACGAACTGCACGACTGCGGAAATCTTTGGGAGCATTTTAGAAATGTTTCCCACGAATTCCGTAAGTTTCGGCTGGATTTTCTGGAAGGCTTCTATCGCTTTCAGGGTCATGGAGGTGATCACTTTCATCAAGGGGACCATGGCGTTGGTCATCACCGACCCGATGGATTTTTTTGCATCATCCATGGTGTCGCCGAACACCACCCCCGCATCTACAGCCTCATCACCCAGCACGAGTCCCAGCTCATGCGCCCGGTCACGCAATGCTGCGATACTATCGGCCCCGCTATTGAGAGCAGGTGCAAGCTCGGTTGCAGACCGTCCAAGCAGGGTCGATGCCATGGCAGTGCGCTCTGTTTCGTTGCCATAGGAGGCAAGAGCCGAAAAGGTCTCGTTGAACAAGGTCTCCTGGTCTTTCACCAAGCCGTTCACGTCATAAATTTCGATGCCGAGTTTCTTGAAGGTCTGCTGGGAGGTCTCATTCCCCTTGCTTGCCGACTCAACCTGTGTCGCAAGGGTTTTCATGCTCATCTGCAAGCCGTCAACCGAAGCACCGCTTTGGGAGAGGATGTAATCCCACTCCTGATAGGCTTTCCGGCTCATGCCGATTTTCTGGGACATCTTGTCCACCCGGTCGGTAGCCTGCGCGGCTTTGGTGACCATGACACCCAAAGAGGTAGCCACAGCCCCGATGGCCACAGCCGCCACCTTGCTGGCCTTGCCTATCGCATCAAACACTTTTGAGGCTTTATTTCCTTTCCCGTCAAGCGTGGAGAGCTGGGAGCCGACTTTGTCAGCCCCCTCAAGTGCCACCGTGCCGAAAAGTTTCATGATGTTCACTTGCTCTTCCCTCCTCTCATCAGATCCGCGATATCCGCGAACCTGTCCATTTCCGCTTGTGTAATCGTCTTGGCGACCTTAGGCTTTTTCTTCTTCGGATAGAACTGGTCGAAGGTCTTGAAGTTTTTCTTTGCGAAGTGCGGATAGGCGCTTGCATACAGCTCCCATGCCCTCTGCTCTGCCCGCTCCTCGATGTGCCTGCGTATCAGCCGGATGCCTTGTCCCAAAGGGATATCCCAGACCATGGAGCCGTAATAGGCGGCCTCATGGTACAGGGTCTCAACGGCTATCCCTTCGCCGAGTTGGTAAAAAAATCAAGAATGCCTTCCTCTCCAAGAATCCCCTTGACGGTGGACACCAGCTCTTTCATACCCAGGTTGTCCACCTCCTCCTTGGTTTTTCCTGTCGCGGACACAATCAACGCCACCACCTCGGCCTGCGCCTTGTAGAGCTTTGATACCACCAAAGCCACAAGCTGGATGCCCACCTGCTCCTGGTCTTTGCTTTTGAGGATGGCGGGAAGCTCTGCGGTAATCCCCGTCTTGTCAGCAATCGCCGACAAGAGGAACATATCTTTAGTTTTCAACATCACGCTGCCACCATGGTAACGGCAACAGCCTCGGTAGCACCGTCAACGGTCACAGATGAGTACACGCTCACATAGCCAGCCTCATGCACTTCGTAGGGACGGTTGGTGCCATAGGCGGTACCGGCGAACACTGCCGTTCCGGTGGACTCTACAACGGTGCGTCCAGCGAATTTCACAGTAGCCGCTCCGGCTCCACCGGTCATGGTGAAGGTGACAGTGGAGGCTCCGGCAACAACTCCCTCTTCGATCTCGTAGATGGGAGAGGTGAGGTCGGTCGGATCGTAATGGGCTGAGAATTGAAGCTCCAGAACAGTTTCACTATCCTCTGCCATTGTGAGGCTCATGCCGTTGTCCGCAAGGGCGTTATGCAGGGTGATCACTTTGGTCTTCCCATCCTTGGTGTTTCCCACCAGCATGACGGTATGGTACTCAGCGTCCTCGATGACACGCCGCCCGCCACCCGACATCTTGCCAGCAACATTGGCGACACCGGGGATCGCGTACTGCAAGATGGCTTGGGTCAGCCCTTTGGGATTGATGGTCAACGTGGCGTTTTCCCTGGTAATCCGCTTGAGTCCCTTGGTTTTGCCAGGCATTCCGTTGTAGGGTATCTCGCGATACTCAGGAGTCACGACAAAAGAGTTGTCGCCCTCGCACGGTGCCAGAAGCTGGTCATCGACATACACCAGCCCAGTATCCAGAATAATCTTCTCAACCTGTCCTGCTACCAACATGATTTACTCCTTGTAAGTTCTCGCTGTGAATTGCAACGTCCGTCCCCACATGTCCACGCCGTCCGGGAAGGGTGTCTCAATCCGATTATCAATCCTAAACCATACGCTGGTATCCCCATGGGAACCGGTCGAATAGTCAAGAACCCGTACAATCTCGTCTGCCATATCCTCTATGGCCGATGCCACATTATACCCCGATTTTGCCACATCGTAAAGGGATACCTCCAGCTCTTTTGCCACCTGATCCTTGTAGTGACGGCCCTCGGCAGGAAAGGAGAATACCGCATAGGGAAAGGTCGTACCCTGCTTGGCCCGGTCGAAGTAGACGTTCGCAAGGACTGTGGCCAGCTTGTCATAGACAATCTTCCGTAGGTCATTCAATGGTCATCTCCTTTGCGACAATCCGCTTGATCGCCTCATGGTTATCCCGGTAGGCATTGCGTAAAAACGGCCTGGGGTGCGTCCCTCTCGTCATATGCATCTTTCCATCACGGCCCTCATATACCCATGGCGTGGTGCGTCCTTGGCCATCCTCAGCATAGATGCCGGTTCCGAACTCCTGGTACATGGCATACTCAACGTTCGTCCCATTGTGTACTGACATGCCGTCCACCTCGTGCGTGATAGAGCCTTTAAGACGTCCAGTATCCACAATGCCCATGGAATCCACATTCTTCACCATCTGGCTGGTAAGATACACCCCGACCGATTGCAGGGCCTTCTCGGCATTGCCCTTGATCACCTTGACTACCTGAGGAATGATTGACTCATACGACATGCTCACCTTCCTTCAGGTAGATTTCAAGATGCTTTCCGAGATGCATCGGGTCATCCACGTACACGATGTCATACTTTTTTCCGTCTACAACCAGCCTGTCTTTGTTGGTAAGGTCTACCGGGACAGCTTCGCCATAGGGTGATGGAGCAAAAGGTGAACCAAAGTACATGGTCGCTTGTTCATCGTCTATGAGCGTGGTAAACGGTGAGCATATCCAGATATGCGTTGCCTCGGTAGCCACACGCAAGCCGATATTACGCTCCGTTCCACTCATCATGTCCAATCGCCCTTGACTGGTCATGATGGCTACCCATTCATCGGTATAGCCACCCATGCCGTCAGAGGTTCTTGTGACCCGGTAGACCTCCCCAACTTGGGTGAACCATCGTTCTATCATACAAACTCCGCATACCGCTTGATGGACCCGATGACAGAGGCAGGGTACAAGCCTGCTACGCCCGTACCTGTTCCTGTCTGGTAGCTGATTGAGTGCCTTGACAGGCTCTCGCTTGCCACCCCGTCCTGCCCTTGCGTATTGAGCTTGTAGCCAATCATCCTGATGGCAGTGAACTCGGCCCCGGTGGGGTAGACAATCGCCTCATCATCATCAAGGTCGAACGCCGTATTGCGGATTGCTAGGTAGTCTTCCTCAATTAGCGGGATCAAGACTTCAATGAGTGCATCCTTACTGTCACCCGTGATGCCAAGAATCAGCTTCACCTGCTCAAGGGTAGTTATCATGCAACCTCCAGATACCACTTGTATTTTACCACGATGTCCTGCGTGACGCTGGACAGGGCTTTGATCAGGTACTTGGTGTTTGGCCTAAGGACGAACTCCCAGTCTCCCTGCGCACCAGAGGCTATGCGTGATATTCCCACTCCGGCCGACCCGGGGAGCCAGTATGTTTCGATCACAGTGCCCTGGGCGGTCACTGTAGGGGCTGTGTAGACACGGAACCCATCACTGCTTGATAGAAAGGCATACACCTGGTATAGCGTTACCGTTGGTTTTGTCGCATCGGTCTTCGCGGTGGAGAGCAGCGTGATTTTCCATGTGGTCGCCAGAGTGAAGGTATAGTCGGCAGTGAAGGAAAGGTACTCTACAATCGTTCCCCTCGTTCCATTGGATACTGTGGCAACAGTGATTGCAGAATCATCATGGCTCTGGTGCTCAAAAGCGACCCAGTGGAATTTCACCGCTGTGCCGGTGGTGTCAACCGTTGCCTCGGAATCGTCCCCGGTAAGGGTCTCCTCGCTCTGGAACACCCCATCCACTCCGGACAGGGTGATGTAGCCGGACTCGATTTTCTCAAGGACTCCTGTTGCATTGGATGTACCGCCAATCACCACCTCTCCCAGCTCGAATGTTCCGGTAGGGGAACCAATGGCGATTTTCTGGAAGCCAAGTTCCCACGTTAAAACATCCTGCTCATACAAGGCGCTGTATTCCTCATCGATGGCGTACACCACGATGATGTTTTTCGTATCTTCAGCATCGCCGGTTGACAGTACGGTGATGCCCCAGTCATTGGACTCATCTTGGTCGATGGTGTAATCACTGGTCAAGACCAATGGAACGTTGTTGTTGTTGTACACGGCCTTGATAACAGGCGCTCCCTCATCGTAGCTCTGGTTGGAAAAGACTTTGAGCGTATCGGGTGCCCAGTCGTCAGCGGTGAAGGTCTCCTGCTTGACCACGGTACGCACCTGCTTGCTCTGGTAGGCAATGGCAAGAGGCTGTGAGGTGTCCACCTGGGCGACATCCTTGACCTCGATGCCATATCCTGTGGAGCCGATAGGGTCAGCGGTGATGGCCACCGCTACGGCTGGATGCAGGACGCTGCCGTTGTTCATCACCCTGCGGATGATTGGCGTTCCATGGACCGGCTGATGGTCCAAGGCGGTTGCCGTGTTTAAGGCGATGGTCTTTGAGTCACGGAAATCGGTAAGATTCGTGCGCCTGTTGCGGGAAGTGTGAGCAACCTCTGTTCCACCCGTAAAGGCCGCGTCCTCGGACAGCTCAATGGTGACATCCTCGTCCCCTGTGGCGATGTCTATCGCTTTGAGATGGACGATGGAGTCCCCAGTCACAAAACCCCTGTATGCTGGCACCGTGGCGGTAAGGGAGGCCTTGAAATCAAATCCAAACGCCTCCCCGTCATAGGTCTTCTTCTGCTCGATCGGCATGTTGCTGATAGCCCCGATCTGGCTGATCACCTTGTTCAGAATATCATTGTTGGTCATGGTTGTCTCCATGTGATGGAAATAAGCCCCACCCTTGGGAGGATGAGGCTTATCCGGTTATCCGATAAGGATCGCGCAATGCTCTGGTTTGATTAGCTGGCATCCCCAGGCAAGACCCACTTCGTAATGAACGGCATGGTACTGCTTGTACAGGGCGATCTGGAAGGGAAGGCCACTCACAGGGTCGGATACCACCATGACATCGGCCGCGCTGTCACCCAATGAGGGCATGGCGGGCTGGCGGGCCAGCAGTTTGATAGCGTTGGTGTCAAAGGCTATATTCGGAGTGTACGCGGCGGTGATGGTAACGGTTGCCCCTGAGGCCACAGCCACCTTAAGACCGGGAATGGCGATATTGACGACGTTGGTTCCCACGCTCGCCACAACGTACTTGTGGGCGATGTCGGTGCCGAAATAGATGACATCTCCCGCCACATAATCGCCTGCGGCGTGGGTGATGGCAATCGCCGTCTCCTCTATCGGCTCGTCCGCTCCGGTGGTATCACCAGTGGTATACGCGCCTTTGGTGTGGGATACGATTCCTGCGCTCTCGCGGATCTGAAAGCCGTTGAGGTCAAGCAGCACACCACGCCGGAGAGTCTCGTCCGTTCCCGCCTCGTTGGCGTGGGTGAGATTGCTCAAGGACCGGAGATTGGCACCGGCAAGGGAGTCGATCACCATGCGCATGCCAGTGAGCGGTGCGCCGTTATCGATCAGCAACCGGCGCATCTGGGCGCTGTCGGCGATAGTGGATGCGAACGGCGTGACAGCCGCTGAGCCATACGCGCGGGAGGCCTTCTTATACAGCTGGGCAAGGTCGGCTTCCACAAGGTTGGTGAGGGTTCGCATAGCTTGGGCGAACTGGTTCGCAAGAATCTCGCTGAACTGCCCTGCAAGAGCCTTTTCCTCTTCCCCGGTCCACTGCACGGGATACATCTTTGATTTGGTGATCGCCATATCCACGTAGGGTATGGTCTGGTTCCCGCTCTCGGGAGACGCTGAGGCGGGAGCGATGTCAACAGCCTCTCCGGCCACGGTGATGGGTACGCGGATGATCTGGTCTTTGGCGGCCATGGTCTCCGAGGTGTCGCGGGAGACGGAGGGGATGAAACCCACCAGCTCGCGGGATACGATGTCAAGCGCCCGATAGATGGTCGGGGTCAATCCGGTTAAAACGTTCGGTGTCAATGCCATTTGTTTAATCCTTTAATGTCCCGCCATCGAGCATGAATTTGCTTCTCTCGGTCGGGGATAGTTTGTTGAATTCCGCGCGTGCCATCACCTTTGCCGATCCGGTGGTTATCGGAGTGGTCCGCGTGTTGCCTTTTCTCAGTTCCTCCACCGCTTTGGCGGAGTGGGCCTTGAAAAAGCCTTCTATTTTCCCAGTATACTCATCCAATTCCTCTTCGGTCTGGGGTGGGGTCAAAAGCAGGTCCGTCAGCTCTTCCGGCAAGCCCTTCTTGATAAGGTTCCTTCCCAGCCGGTAGGTCAGCTTTTCCTTGAGGGTCTCCGCACGGAGCTTCTCAAGCTCGGCCTTCTCGGTCTTGTCACGCTCGGCTTCGGTCATCTGGGCTTTTTTCGCATCAGAAATCTGTTTTTCCAGGGTGGAGATTTTCTTGTTGAGCCCTGCGATCTCGGCCTTGCTCTTTTCTTCCACTACTTGGGGTTCTGCGGTGATCGGTACTTTCGGGTCTGTCGCCTGAGCCTGTGGGGTCACCACCTGTTCCTGCGTTACTGCTTCTGCCATAATCTTTACACTCCTGTACAAATATGTCAACAACAAACTGTTGTTTTGTGTCAATTATAACACATACGTGTTATATGTCAACCATCAGTCCTTCCACCAGCCGAACAGGCCTTTTCCTATCGCTCCAACTGTATGGTACCAGATTTGATAAAGAAACCAATACAATTTTGAATGGTCCCTGTCCCTGATCTCCCTTTTGCCAAACCAAGTCGGCATTACGTGTGTCTCCATTTGGATCCTCCTTAAAGGGATAGCCCCTTCTTCCATTCCTCATAGCTTTCAGGCTGCCCTTTCCCAGCCGGTTCGTCTGCAAGCTCCTGGCGAAGGGCACAGCGGCACTGTATCACATCGGCGGCAGGAAGGCTTGGGTCCATCGGACCGGTTACCCACTGCCCTGTAGGCTCGTAATAAAACATCAGCTGACCATCGTGCTCCACAGCCTCACGGCCATTCATAAAGGCATGGTTGTCCCGCGTGCGTGAGTCGAGGTACGCATCCCAGAACAGCCGTATCTTGATGCCAAGACTTTGCGACTTGTCCAGGATATCCCGCTGTCCCTCTGCCATGGCGCGCTGTCCCTCGGTTCTGGCGATCACCTGTGCCTTGTAAGCAGAGACCTCGTAGACCTTTTTGAGCGCCTTTGCCATGTCTGGGTAGCTCTGACCCTGCATCACCCCTTGGACGACTGCCCGCCTGATTCCCTCCCGGGTTGTCTGTGTTAGCGTGTTGCGCGCGATCTTGTCCAGTGGATTGTTTGCCACCGACTCCACCGCGCTTTTGGGGATCACCCCCCAGCTGGGCCTTGATGGATCTATCGCATAGGCGCTCATGGAGTAGGTGTCCTTGTAGATGCTCCCAGGGATGCTCACCAACCGCCCAGATACAGCCGCGTTGGTTGTCCCTGCCACTTTGGTAAGTTCTCCCTCGAGAGCGGTAAGACGATTGTATTTGGCCATGTCGGCATAGGACAGCTTTCCGTCAACGGCGTATTTTTCGTAGATGAGGCCCAGCTTAGACCGGGTTTCCTTCAACGCCACTTTGTACTGCGCCGTTATCCACTGCTCCGAGGCCGTTATCTGTTTGTCTATCTGTTTCGGGATTTGTGACAGTTCCATTTGTCTCCTCCAAATCTGGGTACACCACCTGCTCGCTCTCCATCTGCTTGATCTCCTCGTCCGCGGAATCGATAAACGACATCTGGGACAAGGCTGTCTTATCGCTCACGTTGCCCTTTAGCAAGGATAAGGCCTGCGCCTCTCCCTGGATATCCTTGGGCATATTTCGGACGAATTTGAAGGACAGGTCCTTGTAGTCCAGCCCAAGCCCGCTAAAGAGGTTCCAGTAATCGGCCAGAACCTTGTACTGATACCTTAGGGCGGCGGTGAATTTGCGCTCGAAAATCTTGCACTTGTTCTCCAGTTGCATGAGCTTGGTCTGCCAGCCAATGACCCGGATGTCCCCAGTGGGGACCTCGGCGAAGTCCACGCTCTTGGCGAACTGGAAGATATTCCTCCTCACCTCGTCCAAAAGGATCTTCACACTTGCCATGTCGATGGTCTTTGACACGAAGCTGAAATCTGCCCCCTCGTCTATGCACATGATGCCGGTCTGCTTCATGGTCTCCATCGTCTCTGCGTCTAGATGCGCGCCCTTGAGGACGGCGTAGGCAAGCCTGAGCTGCTCAAACTCGCTCGATCCGTCGGACACCGCCTTGTCGTATGCGTCAATAAGTGAGGTGACTTTCTCATAATCCCCCAGCATCTCATCGTTGTTGGGGACGATAAGCATCGGCACGAATTTGAACATGTGGGGTTTGTCGCTTTGAAGCGTCCATGTTGCACCGACCATCTTGTACGTCTTGACGGTGGTCTCATCGTACAGCTCGCACATGTTCACCTTGGTCTTCCCCTCGCCGATCTTCTCATACTTGTCGTAGAACCAAAACCCGTAGATTGGCTCTCCGGTGTCGTCCGAGTAGACCACGTAGGTTTCCCAAGGATATTCAGGGTTGCGCACCCGCGCACCCTCGGTCGCGTTGAAAAGCACTCTGGTGGAGTACCCGCATATGGCAGACAGCTTGGTGGTGGTGGCGTTTAGGTCGTCTATCTGGTTCTCGCGATTCCAGTCGTTGAGAAACTCATTGATCCTATCGTAGACGCTCTCGGCGTACTTATCATGGGCAAGGTTGATCTTGATGGTGTTGCCCATGTAGCCGACCTTATCATCGATGATCGTGCCGTAAAAGTCGTTTGCCAGCTTATTGTTGACCTTGTTTATATTGGCCAGCTCCCTGGTATTGATCGGCACCACACCCCGATACAGCCCCCACAGAGCTTTCATCTGGATAGCCTTCATGTCAAGCTGGGCCTTGACATCCTTGATCATGTCCACCAGGTCGGTATACTGCCCATCCTGGATATACTTTAAAATATCGATATCAAAGCCATACATTATAAAGCCCCCCATATAATCCGAGCCATGTCGTTGTTCACGGTCCCAAGGTCCCCGCTACCTTTCATTAACTCTGTTATCCCCCAGACCAATGCATCCAGCCTGTTCGGTGACACATCATCCTCAGGCGTCCACATACATAGCTCGTCCTCAAGATCGATGATATGTCCTACATGGTGGACAAGTCCTCTTTCATATAGGTCTGCGATTGGCTCAGCCCTTAAGAATTTCCCCTTTGTGGCTGTCACAAGGGTAATAGGGATATTTCTATCATAGTTGCGGATGTTCACTGTTACAAGATCGCCACCTTGGTTTTTCTCTGCAACCACCCTGTCAGCCTTGTGCCTATGGTATGCGTCAACTACAGATTGCCCCCAGCCTGTGACATCACCATGATAAGTGTAATCGGATAGCACATAGTAGTTCCAATCTTTAGACCTTCCCACGACAATAATTCCTGTATCATCCGAGGTATCCTTTGAAGTCACAGCAGGGTCAACAGCAACAACTATCCTAACCAAGTCGGGTTGCTTATCGACACGCCATTTGTGGATAGTGTCACGTTTCCAGAGTGCGCCCTCAGTATCGTCAGAGTACTCGCCCTCAAGAAATCTCCTGCGCCTCTTCTCACTCATGCCCTCAAGGATTCCGATATACTGTTCATTGAGATTCTCCAGATTGTCCTTTGGATTCATCTTGAGACAACCATATCTCTCAAAGTCTTTGAGTTTGGTATTGTTGTCTGGATTCATCCCATCGTGGAATATGAGATATCCCCAATGTCGCTTGCTCGGAGGGTTGTAGTCAATTACAAAAAGAGGTTTCACACCCTTGGGAGGATTGAGCCTCGTCTTGAGCGTCTCATATGTCTCGTAGCTGATTTGTGATGCCTCGTTGATGTGGATGGTTGCATACTCGTTTCCAAGGATTTTTTCCACTCTTTCCTTGTCATCAAATCCAGCAAGCCATATTTCGCTTCCATTTTGGAATCGGATAAACCAGTCTGTGTGGTTGTCCTCATATTCAACCTCTGGGAAACATAACTTCATAACCTCTGGTATTGTTCCATACCACAGTGATGTTTTCGCATGGTTGAAATGTAAGCGCCCGGTAAGGTGCTTGGTTCCATTATATTTCAAGGCCCTCATGATTATATTGCGGATGATGATGAAAGTTTTACCAGAACGACTGCCACCTTCAAGGAGAACCTCCTGCTTTTCACCCATGATCCGAGTGGCTTCAACCTGCTTGGGAGTTTTCTTAAAGTCGCTCATCATCTCTATCCGCATAGATAATCTTTATGCCACCGGTTATCTCGGTCTCCTGCTTATCCCTCCATCCAAGCTGCTTCAATGAAAACACTGCCATAGTCGCGTTGATGATATTAAAAGCCCCAAGTCTTTCAAGCTGTGCCTCTTTTTTATCGAACAGTTTTTTTACTAGTGTCGAAAACTCTTTATAATCATAAAAAATCTGCCTTGTAATATTGTTTTTATAGGCAAATTCCGCAAGGATGGGCAAATCCTCATTGTCTATGTATTCTTCAAGTTTTACCTTTATTTCCGCTATCTGCTTGTTATTGTAATTTTTTGGTCTTCCTCCTGGGTGGCTCATAACGCATCTCCTAGCATCCATCCTCTATGGAAATCAAACAGCTGCTGATCGTCACAGATGGAGTACTGCTCTATCTTTGGATTCTCTGAGTAGTTCCCGCTTCCCTGGATTACCAGCCGGACATCGGGTTGCTCGATTAAGGTGACTTTCGCGTGCGAGTATCTTTTGATGATGGTGAAATTGTCCCGCTTTTTCGCTTCCTCAAGCAGGACGACATCCTTTCCCTTCATCTTGAATTTCATATTGCAGTTCAAGACAAGGGTCCACCGCTTTATCAATCCAGCGTCCATGAGGTTGGTGATGATCTCCACCGCCTTAAGGTTGATGGAGTAGGTGGCGATATAGAGGTGATCGATGGGCGCGCTCTTGCATGCGACAAGGATGAAGCCATACGGGTTGATGATTTTTTGGGTGACGATATTGTAGATGGTTCCCTTCTCGATAAGGGGAAGCTCCTTCTCGAGGTAAGAGAGTTTCAGGTTCTGCTGTATCAATCCCTTTTGGAGGAACGTCCTTGTCATATCATCCCCTTTGCGCTTATGATAACACATATACATTGTTTGTCAAATACCGTTTGCTTATGACATATCTGTATCATTGAGCATGTCCAGTAATGGTAATTCCCACTTTTGTGTACTCGTTTTTCGCATACCCGTCAATTATGATGGATTCTCCATGCTCCACCGAAAATACAAATGGAGACAGCTCCACGGAAACACCGAAAGCATAATGGCTTTGGGAGGGTGCCGGGAAAACAGCATCAATGGTTTTATCCATCTCAACGCCAAACAACCCATATATGGTATAACTGTCAAACGGCTGTGATAATGACATGTCCATGTAAAACGGTCCATGATGATATATCCCGGTGCGTTTATCCTGCCAGCCAAAACTTACCGATCCATCAATGGCAAACAATGTGGTAGCCAGCATTGATAAAAATAAAATAAAAAATAACCTTTTCAAAACTTCCTCCTGTTCATAGATAATTAATCACACCGTATTACTTGGAAGTATGCAATACTCCGGCAACGTGGCGGAAATAAATGTACCTTTCAAACTTGTCTCATCGAACAAAGAGCTTACCCACGCATCGGATGGAACCACATCGTATATAGTACCGGAATCATGTTTATATGGCACTCCCGTTGACGCAAGATAATATCCAATGACCAACCTACCCTTCACATATGTATCATATGTCGTGCTGGCTCCAAGACCATACAACCTCAATCTCCCAGTATTGTTTGACGGCCAATAGTTATTGGTATTCCGCACAATCATGCGCCACCATGTCCTGT
>Ga0172381_10004772_pt1 | contig 13917 bp, 30 predicted proteins | sample Leawel6488metaG_FD_119754 | JGI IMG/M metagenome (GOLD analysis project Ga0172381, IMG submission 119754) | Leachate microbial communities from a municipal landfill in Southern Ontario, Canada - Leachate well 64-88 metaG | ecosystem: Engineered > Solid waste > Landfill > Unclassified | place... | reverse complement strand
TTCCATGTTGCACCCTACAAATTTTCGAGATCATAAATCCCGTATAATTCATGCTCTCTAATGTATTCCAACACCTTTTCATCCAATAATTTTTGATTTAGGCTTATGCCATTTTTCAAACATTCCCGCACCATCGTGGAAGATACTTCACCAATCTTTCCATCCGTATGACCCAAAAAGATGTGCGGTGGCTTCAAATACCAACCCATATCGGGGTCTCGCTCCACACCATCCCTTGGCACCACTATGAAGCGAATCATTTTCTCAAGGTGTTCGTAATTAACCCACCTATCGAATTCATTGGCATTATCCATGCCAATGATCCAAGAAAAATCATATTGGTTTTTGGCAAAATCTTCTTCCAACAATAACTTAACAGTTTGGTAAGTTTCGCCACTGAGTTTGTTTCTAATCTCATAATCAAATGGTTTGATACGACCATCTGCCTCGCAAGCAATTTCCACCATGTTTAGGCGATGCTCGGCAGAAGCCATTTCCTTGCCAAACATATGGTGTTCACCGCACGGCATCAACCACACTTCATCAAAAGTCCGACTGGTATTCAAAACAAACTGGGCAATGCGAATGTGGGCTTTTGTAACTGGATTGAAAGCTCCACCAAGAATAGCAACCTTGATCTTTCTTCCCAGGGAACGATATTGCAGTTTGCGATCTTCAATCTTTGCCAATGTAGCCTGAATTAAATGTCCCGCATCCCAGCCACATTCATTGCATAATTGAATCAGGCTACAAAGGGCATCACCAGCTTCTTCCTTCAGATTGCGAAGATCGGTGAAACGAACCAACTCCCTGACTTCACCCTCTATATCATCCAATCGCTGACGCAATGGAGTGCGACCAAAAGCACTGTCAAATGCCTCTTCGATTTGTGACTGATATGGTTCCATTTTACGCAACCTCTTCTTCCTCAATTTCTTCGGCATAACAATCATCGAGAGTTTCTTCAAGAACCTCTTTAATTGCTTGTTTGCTTTCTTTTTCTTTGTCTTTTTCTTTCCTCGGCTTTGGCAAATGCCTGAGTCGTATTTTATCAACAATAAAATTATTGATAAGAATGGCAACCGTCCTGGCTTTTTCGCCAAATTCCACCTTCAAAGCCTCTGGAAATTCCTCCACAGTAAGTGCTGGATTTTCTAACACATGATAAGCAAACAATTCAACTCGCAAACCTTTCGTGTTGTCGGGCATAACCAAATCAAGATTTATGCCCAACTCTCTCAATGCCTTACAATGAGTGGCACGAAGGGATGCATTCTTGAGAATTGTTTTAGCCAAGGGAGAAAGCTTTTGCCGCTTTTTTGCAGGCGGCTTCAAAGTAGTTTCATCTAATGGGGACGATTCTGATGTCATGATGTTTTCTCTAGGTATTCTATCTTCGTACAATCTTCTCCCGCCATAGCACGCCGCTCTCGAAGATGATTTTCACACAAACAAGTAGTTTTGCCATAGGCTGTCAATTTAGCCACAGCCTCACTTTGGCAGTGGTGCTCCATAATCCAGGCTTTGTAAAAATACTGACACTTCATGGTTCCACCGTGATAACTACTTCTTGGGCAACAAACCTGATTAAACGAATAGTTTTTTTATAAGCCTTGGATTGGGTTTGCATTTGATTTGCGATGAGCGGCTGAGCAATCTTATTGACATCAACCGACACCAACGGAATCAAGCCACAAGGCGTAAATCCCTGTTTAATCCCAACATCACCACTGCCTAATTCGTCTTCACCCATCCAAGCAAACAAGTCTGGTATTTTGTCCATTATTCTTCTTTCTTCAAATCCCGCTTTGCGATAGCACGCTCTCTTTGATGTGTGACGACTTTGGTTTTCTTGCCGGGTTGGTCGCCTTGCCGTTTCAATCGGGATTTCCAGTGTTCGTATCCCGGTCCCTTGCTACCTTTTTTCGTTCGGCTCATATTCTCGCTCCAATTGTTTCAACATATCCCCAAGCTGCCGACTTGCATTCAGGGCATCAATGGTCAAGCTAATTGGGCTACCCATCGGCAAACCAGGGAGCATAAAAGGATATTGATCTTGCCAATCATGCAACAAGCTAATTATTCTTCTGAGCTTGTTGAGGGAAGTCTTCGTGACCTTTGGAGTAACCCGGTATTCATTGCTCATCTAAAAACCTCCCATTTTCATCCATTTTATTATCCCAAACAATAATAAATGGATCGCCGTTGGGTGTGTCGTTTTCCTTGTAAAGCACAATACAGTCTGATCGTCTTCGGCGGCGGGCTTCAAAATCATCTTTTGCCCTAAATTGACCAGAACCAGAATCGGCTTCCCAGTAATAAGTGGTCATACCGATTCGTCCTGCTCTTCCAACTTTCGCAACAACCGCATCAATTGGCTTTTGGCAGCACCAGCCAAGTCCCAATCGTCCATATCATAGGTGCCTTGCCAAACTTCCAAATCAGCAATGATCTTGCTCAGTTTACGCACGGCAACCTTGGGAACTTTGGGAGACTTCATGGCAACCTCCTATTTCACTGGCCCTTGGCCAGGAGCAAACATGCCATTTTTCTCGGCCTTCTTTTTGCCACCATCCAGGCCAAGATCGGTATCGTCTTCCTTGCCCGTCTCGGAAGTTCGCTGGGTGTCGGAAGATGTAATAAAGATGTATTGGTGGTCGGCAGGCGTCCCATCGGCTTCGGGATGTCCCTTTCGCTTCATAGGCATAGTATCACCGCCAAACATCTTCAACATCGGGCGAGACATAAACCCAGCAATAAGCGATTCCCGCTCAGCCACCATATCCTGAATGGATTTTTGGTCACGCAGAAAAGTCTTGCGTTCCGCTTCCACAGAATTCATCAAATCCTTCCAAAGAAACATGGCTTTTTCAGGATCGGGATATTGCTCAGAAACGGTCTTGAAGAGTGCCCCACCCTTGCGACCCTCAATCAAATCGGCGTAAATCTCTTTCAACTGGGCTTGCCCAATATTGGCGATTTGCACCTTTTGGCTGAGAATCTTCTTCATCGTGTCAAACGATGCTTCATTGGAATTGGATTTTCCCTGAATTCCCTTACGCAACCTCACCTCATTGTCGAAGTTCGACCAGCCAGAAATAAAGGTGCAGCCCCCCATCAGTAGCAGAAGACCACAAAACACCAGGAAAAAAGCCATCGGACGGGACATGAAGTTCTCCTTTTCGAGTTAGAACGGCAAATTATCTGACCTAGTACCCTCATTATACTTCAGAAGTGGCGGTTGTAAATCTCTATTCTCAAATCTGCCGAAATGAAACTCCAAGGATACGTCGTCAAGCCCCCGAATGGAATCACACATCTCTATGTCATGTGGTTTAATATCGTGAAAAATCCACACTTTTTTGATGACGTTGTTTTCCCGCTTGCGAAAAACAAAGGTTACAGAACGGGTATATTTAATCCACTGATGCCATCGCAATAAGTTGGATTCCTCTTCATACTCATAACCAATCACCAATGTGCCGTGCTTAGAATAGCACTCATCAAAAAGACCTTGCTGAATCTCTAGCTCGGGTATTGAAGCCAATTCGTCAAAACCAATACAATCCCCATCATCATCGCCGTAGAAAGGAACACACAGATGTTCCTCTGCATAGCCAGGAATTTCTAATGACCAGCAATTTCTTTGATCTCTTAGCAGTTTTTTGATGGTCATTGATGCATAATATGCACCATCAGAAAACAGAGGGCCGCCTATTAATGTGTATTCCATGATACGTATTATATCACTATAATATAGAATATGCTACCGAATTACGTTCACAAAGAAGACTTGATTGACCGCATCGCCAAAGAGTATTTTGGAGATGGCAGTATCCCCATTGCCATCAAACGAATCAATGATCGTTGGTGCGAATTTGTTCAAGTTTTTCGTAACAGCAACTCGGCACATGCTGCCTTTGCTGGCGATTATGAAGGCCAACTCTACAAAATCTATTTACCCCAGGAAAATCAGCTAAAATCCGTCAATGAGTTATTGGAAGAATATTGTGCGGAAAATAATATTCCGTTCGTAAATATGGTATGCTAACCTTTCAAGAATATGTGCTCCAAGAAGGTGCCTACAACAACAAGCGTGGTTGCCGTTACTGGGGAGATGCTGGATCGGGTGTTTTACCCTTCTGTCAAAGCACCCGTCGATTTGGTGCCAACCATCGGGGAGCATTTGTCAATGAAGGAGGCACATTTGGAATCTTTGGTGGCGGTATTTTCCTTGATGAATATGGCTTAAACGATGTGGAGGAATTAATAAATAGCACAATTCCCCAAGATCACGCCAAACAAGAGTTGCGTGAAGAAACAGGCTATAACGGACCCATTCGGCTTCAAGAAATCTATGTTTACAAAGACAGTAAAATAGGACCACAGGGACAACCTTGCAATTTCTTTTATTGGAATTATATTGGTATTGTTCCTCACGAATTCCCTATAAGCCCAGAAGCAAACAGTCAGTGGGAAGAAGGCGGGCAATCGGGTTGGCTAACTTTTGAAGAACTCATGCGAGTAACGCCCAAACACTTTGGCCTCAAAGCACTTCTGGATAATGCGGCGGCAAAACTCCAACAACTATCGAGGAAATAATGATTACTTTTTCAGAATTTTGTATAAAAAACTTGGCCAAACAAGCAAAAGTAGATATTGCTTGCTTAGACAAAAAACAACTAGAAATGGGTGTAAAAGTAGAGCGAGAACACAATGGCAAAATGGGAAAAGATACCAAAGTCATCAAAAACGATGCTGAGGCTCTTAAAATTGCTGTTGCCCACCTGAGAGAAGACCCCAAGTATTACACAAAATTAAAGAAAATAGAACACTAATCTGGAATCTTCCAAATATTTATCTTTGTATCGCCCCTCGTAGTATCTTTTGGATCAATAAATCCAGGCTTCAAAGATTTTAGTGGCTTCTTGTCATATTGCATAGCAAAATAAGTAATAAAATCAGCCGAAGAAGGAGTCACATATAAGGGAGGATATTGACCCAACGCATCATAAATAGAAGGATATAATCCAAGCTTGGCACCTGTGCGTAGATCATCCTCTTTTAACAACCACTCTCTGAATTGCATACATTATCTATGCATTCAATTGCTGATATCCTTCGCCTGTGGTCGATGAAGGAAGAATAGTTCCAGCGGGCAACAAAAATGACTTACATTTATAAGTCATATTGGGCAGAACATATTCCACTTCCACCAACTTGCCTTCGGCAATCATTTCTTGCAACAAATCTGGAAAATCGAAATTGTTGTCAAAAACTTGTTGTCGCACTGTTGGGTTTACATGATTTGCAATGTGAACTGGAAGTTCTGTTGCTTTGCAGCCTTGAATATCGGCTACAATTCTAGCAATCAGTTCCTTGACTGCATCCTTGTCCATTAAAACACCTCTTGAACAAAGTTATTTGGTTTCAGTTTCGTCCACAAACTCTTGCACTTCTTGAATAGATCGATATCCCATCAATCTTGTTCTCAACCAACCCTTGACCTTCGGATCATATCTGTATCTGATGATTTGTGGAATTGGCTGTTCATTGGATAGCTGCTTGGCGAGTGCCTGATCCTTGTCAGCATCCACCATTACCAAAACTTTTTTTCCAAACTTCACCTTAGGAATAACTTCTTTTTTCAATTTTTCACAATAATGACACCAAGGGGCACCGAGAATTACAAACAACGGTCTCTTAGAAACCGTTATGACTTTATATGCTTCTGCATAAGTCATTTCTTTCGATTTGGGAGATTCCGCTTTTTTGGCAACTTCTGCGGCTTGCACAGGAACCACGCACAACAACAAAACAAATAGTAAATTCTTCATAACAACTCCTTTGGTTAAGGTTCCACCTATATTTACTCTTCACAAAACACTAAAGTCCTATGAATGTCAAAAGCCTGCGGAGCAGTGATGGCTTTTCCGTAACATACGACGTGCGAATAATTTCTCCATCAATTTCATTCCACAACGTATTTTTTTCAGGATCGTAATGCCATTCTCTGTTAAAGTCTTCCATGAATTTTTTTGCAAACTCACGAGCCTCAGCATCTCTTCTGGCTATTTCTTCTAGCCATTTTTCTCGATCTTCAGAAGTCGGATATTGAGCAACGAATTTTTTGAAGGACTTGTAAAGAATGACTAAGGAATCTTCCTTGGCATCACTGGGAAAATCGGCACAAAGCCGTTTGACATAGCCATGCACTATCGCTTTATATTTTTTGTGGTCACTACGTGCATCTTCACTCATGATTTAACAATAATTTAATCTAAGCTTTGGATTGTTTTTTTCTGCTTCACGTCTAATCTCTATGGGATATTCACCATAATTTCGTCCTCGATGATCCCAAATCAAAACAGTGCCATCATCGGGCAAATGAAGCAAAGCAGTCATATCGCCGGGGTGCGATGTGCCAATATGGCCATGCCCATCAACATAATAGAACTGCCCCTTGTCATCCCTCCAAAAGGAACAATCGCCAGTGGCATTCTTACGCCTTTCAAGACATTCTACCATTATAGTGGTTTTGGTGTAAGCAAATTGCCCATGTCATCAAAATCTACATAGCCCATATTATGACCCCACGACGGCATATGTCCATCCAAACACATAAAAGTAGTACCCTTATACTCTTGTACCCAATTGATGTGATGATGTCCAAAAAGCCAAAGCCTTGGTCGGTGCCGCTCTAAACAGGATTGCAAAATCCTATTGGTAACACTAGGTCGGAAGTCCTGCAAGAAACGATCCTTGCCAGTATGGGCCAATAAATAGATTATCTCTTCTGCACAATCATGTGTCAAGACTATTTCTGGCTTTGCTTTCTCATAAGCCAACACACATTCATGCCCCTGTGTCCAACTCAATTCTTCATCTGCCCACCAACTAATGCCGGGAATACGTTCTGCTCGATCAATACTGCGGGCTCCACGAATATAGAAGAACTCAAAATTCCCCTCTTTGAGCGGAAAAGAATGAGTGCCATAATCGCCAAGAGCGTGTTGAACACGATGGTCATAATCATCATGATTGCCAAGAACCACAACATGATGGGCTTTATCAATGTTGGCTACTTGTTGGTGAAAATCTGGCTGCCCGCTCCAAGCAAATCCAAAATCACCAAGCTGCACTGAGTATTCGGCAGCACCCATTAAGTTAAAATAACTACGACTACCACCTCTATAATTGAGATAGCCGTGTATGTCGCCAATAATACGAATATAAGGTTGCGGTTTGCTCATTTTTTTATCGGTGATTTTTCCATCGTAAAGAGAATAACCTCTTCGCCGGTTATTGTGCTAATATCATGGTGCATGCTCAAAACCCTGACGCCAGTTATTTCTGCAAGCAATGCTTCCAAAAATGGCCGAGCCGTTTCAAGCAAATGAACCCGCACTTGTTTGAGTAAAATAACTCCTTTTTCTTTCTGCTTTTCTACCAAATGTTTTTCAGAAGCAGTAAGCACCCCTGTAAGCCGGATTACAAAAAAATCACCCAATAAATGAGTGTGAATTTCTTTTGGTCCCCGTCCCATGAATTCCTGTTCAAATCGGGTAATTCCTCCACAAACAGCAGCTTCAATTTCGCCTTGAGTCACATTTGTGTTCCTTTATCCATTTAGCATGACATTGATCTGGATCGTATTTAAGCAATTCATCAGCCGTCTTTTGGATTGCATCTTCTGCATTTGTGAGCCTTGCTTGGGCACAAATAGAAGCCAGGGCGTCTCTAAATCCAATTGAATAATATATGTGTTGATCCATCTAATCCTCCGAGGGGCTGTTATCGCCACACATTTTCACAATCTTCGGATTAAAGGTTGCAACAATTTCAACCAAATCCGATTGAGCCGCCATAACTGTATCAATATCTTTATAGACCCCAGGGCTTTCGTCTGCCGTGGCGTCCAAGACAATGACACCTTGCCGATCCAAGTTACCTTGGACAGCTTTCCAAACATATTTTTCTTTGGCTTTTTTACGAGACATCAATCGCCCCGCCCCGTGAGAAGCAGAACAAAGACTCGCCGGATTACCTTTGCCCACCACAATATAAGCAGGCGTGCCCATCGAACCAGGAATTACACCCAGCATACGATGGCTTGCAGGGGTTGCTCCCTTACGATGCACCACTACCTCGCCTTGATTCGGATCATGCGTTTCAAGGAAAGCGAAATTGTGATGATTCTCTACATTAAATAAAACTTTGGCTCCCAAATTCTGAGCCATAGCCTTGTGAATCAATTGATGATTGGCTTGAGCGAATCGACCCATCAATTGCATTGCGAGCCAATATTCCTGCCCATCATTGGATGCCAAATCCAACCATGCCAGATTTTTCAAATCGTCATATTTCTTCGGCAACTTGGATTGAGCAACCCCGTGATACATTTGGCATACTGCTGCCCCCGGTCCCCGAGAACCTGAATGAGTCATAATTGCCACATACTCACCAGGGAGCAGCCCAGCAATATCTGCAAGCGATGGCGAATTTTGTATTTGCAGAATGCCGACATCAATAAAATGATTTCCGCTACCCGAAGTTCCTAGCTGCTTCCAGGCTTTGTCTTTTTGCTGTTTGGTGACTCTGGTAATTCCCCAATCCTCATCCATAACCGGATGATTTTTGGGCTGATCGAAGACCGCATTTCCGCCGTCGCCAATACCAAAACGAGTGCTCTTGGCAATCGCTTCCCTGTACAAATTAAATTTCTTTTCCAAGGAATTGACTGGCATATCTAGGATTGACAAGCTCATACGGCAAGCAATATCGACGCCGACCGCATTCGGACATACGGCTCCTTGCAAAGCCAAAACCCCACCAATGGGCAGTCCGTAACCAACATGACAATCTGGCATAACGGCGGCAGTAACCGCCATCGGCAATGAACAAGCTTGCTGCATTTGTCCGTCACAACCCTCTTCCAACGACCCCCATACCTTGTAGGGGATAGCAGCAGATCGAACAAACTGTTGCTCTTGAATTAGAAGATTGGCTAAATCTCCGAAGTGTTTATCTCCGACATATTCCTGAGGGTTGGTGAAGAAAGTCTTCATGATAGCCTTGATATTGCGATCATCGCCGCCCTCTCGGGCTACACGAATAGCATCGACCGCAAGACGGGCACAATCCTCAGGACATCCAAGTTTAACAAGCTGTTTGCCGTTCATGATTTTTCCTCCAATAGACTATCTCCCTCATTATACTCCAGAAATGCCAGAATGTAACCCCAAAAAACTGCAATTCTTGCTCTAATAAGGCATTAGATTGTTTTAAAATAAGGACAAGTCGCTGCATATCTATCAATCATGCAATCATACCAAAACTGGAAAGCGAACGAACAGTTATTGACCGAAGCAGTCGAGCTTCTGGAGGCTGTTCGTGTCGATGTTGGCGAATTAGAAAAAATTCTCTCTAAGGCCCAGAGCGGCGATCCAGAAGCCAGTGAATATTGGCCAATTTTAGTAAAAGCTTTCTTGGAAGGCTATTTGAATAAATTTGGCTTCCAAGCTGGCTTAAACCATCAGGAAAAAGAAGAGGTTATGCAAAACGTCCTAATGCAACTCACTCGTAACCTTAGAGGCTCATTCGGCCAAGCAATGGAAATTGGAAGAAACACAAGAGGATGGTTGGTCACCATTTTGAAAAATGCCATTATAGATCGACAAAGAAAAACAATTAAAAACAAAAAAACCAAAAGTCTTACCTTAGACTTTGATGACGATCATCCAAAATCTTCGGAACCAAATCCACACGACGTTATGAGTCGCATGGAAACTGCGGAAAAAGTGCGAAGTGCCATCGCTTCTTTGGACCCAATCCATCAAGAGGTTTTGATAATGTTTTATCAAAATGGCATGAAGTATGATGATATAGCTCAGACGCTACACATTCCGCCAGGAACCGTCAAAAGTCGAATAGCTGCGGCTAAAGACAGATTGCGAAAAAAGATAGAAGAAATTTAATGCAAGAGCCGCCCTTTTGGGACGGCTCTCGATCTGTCTCTACGCATGGCAGAGCAGGCTATTCGACTACAAGCAGCATTGCTTCGACAGAATCACCGAGAGGAATAAAAACAGCATCAAAACTCTCTGATGCCAGTGGTTCTGTCCATTTGTCGTCCTCAAAACCATTGCATTGAACGTCACGCATCACTTCTGCAAATTGATGAAGAGCGGCAGTAAATTCTTTGACTTTCATCTGGTAGTTTCCTAGTCCAAGAAAGCAACGTGTCGCATTGCTCTGGCTTTGGTTTCCTCATTCGGCAAAACTCGATACCAACCATCCAAGAGAACGGTTTTGTGGTCACTGTGGCGGATTTTGCCCCGCACATAAACCTCGGGGTCACGCACCATCGTTCTCCACAACACACCCTTGCGTTGATCCAGCGGCAGAGCAGCGTAAGCCTTTGCGGTAATTCCATTGGGGTGACTGCCATTGACATAAACGGTGGTGCCACCGATGCGATACAACTCCTCAGCCATGTGCGGCTTGCCACGTCCACGCTGCAAGGGTTCGTTTTTCAAAATGAGGCTTTTGTCTACCTTCAAGTTTTTGGCGGGCATAAAAAACCATTCACCTTGACGAATATAAGCTTCGGTCTTGCGACGTTTCTTGTCCCTGGCCTTCATTTTCTTGGTCGATTGAGCCTGCAAAACCTGTGCGGGTTTCAGGGCCTCCATCGCTTGGGGGACACTCGACGCACCGGAGGTCTCGGGAATGGCAGCGGTGAACCAATCCCGCTCATCGTGACCACAGAGGAATTTGCTCTTCGTATCGTGGCCTTTGCCGTCGTCAATCTTCGTGAGCAGAAGCAGGTGGCGGTCCTTGGGACGAACATCCAGAACCTGCAATTCGACATCGTTCCCCACTTGGAGATCGAAGTAAGTACCTTCTTTGTCCTTGCGAACATCGACTCTTACCGACTGATTGCGTGGCAATCCTGCGGTGAATCGCTGACCAGCCCGCAAGCGGGGGTCGTCGCCCAAAGTCGCAACCTTGACCCGTGCCCCCATCGCTTCAAATTTTTTGGATAATGCCGTAGTGTTCATGCCCTTATTATACTCCAGATTCTTTGTTTGTAAACCATCATTTCCAGAATTTCCAGACGGTTTTTAATTCCTCATCTGGGGATGCTTTCCACTCAGGAAGACTACATCCATGTTCTCGGCTAAAAGACAGATACAAACTCTCTTCCCTGCCGCAACGATGACACTGCTTTCTAGTAGGGCTCATCATAACCCAACTATGACCAATAAGTTTGCAAAATAATTTCATTTAAGTAGGCGAAGCATAATCGTGAAATTTCTTCTGATCGGCTGGATTTATTCGAACCTCTTTGACCATCACTGTGTTTTTCAACAACATCGGCAAAGAACCATTTAATATCTCCAATGCCGTCAAAGCATCCAATTCTGTACCATACCAATTACCCTGCAATACCGTATCATCGTCATATGTGCTGGCATCTTGGCGGAACAATCCCCATTTAGTAGTACGATCAGCAACTGTAGGTGTTCGTTGTGTCATACATTATTTAGTTGTTGTAAAGCCAAAACTATTTTGTCAAAATCTAAAACAACAATATGCTTGGCTACTTTGCATTCCACACCTTCCTTAGTAATAGCTGTTACTACAGCCGGGTGTCCAGAAACCTCCAAAGTAGTACCAACACCAATCAACGGCGTTACTGGCTCTTTGTCTTTCATGTTTTTAATATAGCAACTTTTATAAAAAAATGCAACTATGATAAAAAAGAATGTACGATTATTTAATAGTGGGAAGTGGTTTGTTTGGAAGCACTTTTGCCAGAAAAGCCAAGGATGCAGGACAATCTGTGCTTGTAATCGAGAAAGAAAAACATGTTGGCGGGCATGTACGCACAGAAATTATGGATGGAATCATAGTCTCACTATTCGGACCCCACATTTTTCACACCAAACACAAACATGTGTGGGATTTCGTCAACAAATTTAGTGAATTTAATCATTATCGTCATCAAGTCAAAGCTAATTACAATGGAAAAATTATTTCTTTGCCATTTAATATGATGACATTCCACCAATTATGGGGGTGTATCACACCTGCTGATGTTGAGGCTGAATTAGCAAAACGTCAAATTCCTATCGACAACCCACAAAATATGGAAGAATGGTGTTTAAGCCAATTGGGAGAGGAAATTTACCATACATTAATATATCACTATACCAAAAAACAATGGAATCGTGATCCCAAGACACTTCCTGCCTCTATTATTAAAAGGCTGCCAATTCGTATGTCGTATGATGAATCATACTTCGATGATCCCTATCAGGGCATGCCCATACATGGTTATACGCCACTAGTGGAAAAAATGTTAGATGGTATAGCCGTGCAGTTGGGAACTGATTTTAAAGAAATAAAAAATGATTGGAGGAAAATAGGAAAAAAACTTGTATACAGCGGAAAAATAGACGAATTCTTTGATTTTTGTTATGGAGAATTGGATTATAGGACTATAGATTTCCAAACTACCGTTTTAGATGGCAATTTTCAAGGCGTAGCTCAAATGAATCACACTGGTGAATTACCAGTTTATACAAGAACCATAGAACACAAACATTTTTATTTTATAAATTCACCAAAAACAGTCATCACCTACGAGTTTTCGCAAGCCGCAACAAACACAAGTGCTCCAGATTATCCTGTGATTGATGATAAAAATAAAAAAATATCTGGACTCTACAAGGCTATGCAAAGTCCAGATATTCTATTTGGAGGAAGATTGGGCACCCATAGTTATTTAAACATGGATGACTGCATTGATATGGCTTTAAGACTGTCCAGCTTCATATAAATAAATTATTTTTTCCAATTCCACAATATCACGACATCTCTGACAAGTGATATTATATCGCCAACAAGCCGTTGGATTCGTGGCCAAACTATGTGAACACCCACAAGGCTGCCAAGCTAATTCCTGCCTCTTTTTCCAAGCACGCAAATATTGCAATTCAGCTATTGATTCCATTTTAGCCTTGCGGTCCAGTCTGACCTGTAGCATTGCTTTCGGAAACAGAATTGGCGGGTCCAGAGCCCTCTATGACTATTGGTTTGCTCATACAACATTTGCCAAATTTCTTGCCCGAACCACACTTGCAGGGCTCAGTATACATTTTAGCATACCTTTCTTTTTGCAATTGCTCTGCCAGTTGTTTGGGCAAACAACATTTTTTGAACTTTATATTGCTTCCGCACGGACATGGACTGTTTCTAACACTCATAATTATTTACCTATGAAAGTGATGTGGTTGATATGATGGACGATAATAATAGGATGGATATGGTTGATAATATCGATAATAATATGGCTGATACACTGGGCGAGACCAGAACATTGGTGGATAATTATCAAAGGGCCTTGCATAACTTTGTCGAGCTAAGCCTGGATAATAATCATAAAGCGTCCTGGGCGTTCTCACAGCCCTATTTCTTTCCATATCTCCATATACTTGATCGATCCTCATCTGTGGAGTTGGTGTAAAACCCATGCTCGGTGGCTGGGCGGATACAAGCACTACGCTTAATAATAAAGCTGAAATCATAATAATACCTCATAAATGTTTATATTTTAAATATAGCGTAAAATAAATTAAATTGCAATATGAATCAATAAAAAAAGGAGAGGCAATTTTGCCTCTCCTTTTTTTTATTCAGTTTGTTTAGTTATTCATCGTCATCGTCTTCCCAATCCTCTTCGTCGTCGTCATCATCGTCATCGTCTTCCCAATCCTCTTCGTCGTCATCATCGTCATCGTCGTCTTCCCACTCCTCTTCATCGTCATCGTCGTCTAAATCGTCATATTCGTCGTCGTCATCGTCATCGTCGTCATCGAAATCCTCATCCTCATCATCGAAATCCTCATC
>Ga0172381_10004771_pt1 | contig 13918 bp, 28 predicted proteins | sample Leawel6488metaG_FD_119754 | JGI IMG/M metagenome (GOLD analysis project Ga0172381, IMG submission 119754) | Leachate microbial communities from a municipal landfill in Southern Ontario, Canada - Leachate well 64-88 metaG | ecosystem: Engineered > Solid waste > Landfill > Unclassified | place... | reverse complement strand
TGGGCAGAGTTCGTAAACTTCGTCCGTATGTGTCCGGTAGATACCAAGGCTTTGAGCCATCTACTACGTCACGCACGTTGGGAGGAGAACCGGTATCTACGAGCGGCCGAGGCGTCACAACGTCGTTACTGCCCAACGGAAGATAGGAACCTCAATACACACAACCGATGGGAATTCGTCATCGAGGAGATCAAATGTGCTGTCATTCATCGTGTACCGTTCCGTATGCTCAAACTGGAATACCGATTCGGACGTGAGATCGACCTCGACGATGTCGGTTACGACACGGAGATGATACACCGACGCGAGAAGCACTATCGGCGGATGTACGCCATACAGGAACAGGGTCAGTTGATCGAGTTTGCGAAGCAACGTGGGTTGTCCATACCCATTCGTTGACAGCAACTTACGATGATGGTGAAAGGTGTTGACTTTTCGATAGAAACTGATTGCCTCAATGCCAATGAAGCAATCTCTTCCAACTCTTTACTCTCGAACCTCTACTGGTGCTGTCCAAGAATGGCGGGCCGAAATTCTTGGCAATCAGTTCCGAACCATTTCAGGTCAAACGGATGGCGGGGCAAAGGTGGAATCTGGATGGACTACGTGCGAAGGTAAGAACCTCGGAAAGAAGAACGCCACCACGCCCGAAAAACAGGCCTTACTCGAAGCTCAATCCCGATGGGATAAGAAAGCCCGTATGGGCTACACGACCGACATCACCAAGATCGACTCATGTCTCACTTACGTCGAACCGATGCTAGCCGAGAAGCTTCTGAAGAAACTGAAGAGCATTGTCTGGGCGGATGGTGTTCTCGTTCAGAATAAGTTTAATGGGCACAGATGTGTTGCACGAATGGAGAAAGGTGAGATCGTTCTCCGTACTCGTACTGGAAAACTCTATAGCCGAAAAATCGTTCAGCACATCATCGACGATCTCGTTTCGTGGTTTGCCGATGCGCCTGATTCGGTAATCGACGGCGAGCTTTTTAATAACGAGCTTCGGACCAAGCTGAATAAAATCTCCAGTCTCATCCGTAAGGGCGACGACGCCACCCCATCCGAAATTGATGAGAGCCACCAACTTATTCGGTTCTATGTCTATGACGGTTATCGCGCCGAATCCGATACACTGGGTGAAGAATATGACTACACCTACCGCAAGGCGTGGTTGGACAAGATGCTGGTGAAACATACCTCCATGTGCCACGTGGTCAAAACCGAGTGGGCCTATTCGATGGCTGAGGTTGATGCGATTTACTTTGCGTATTTGGCCGACGACCAAGAGGGTGCAATCATTCGTATTCCGCATACTCCATACGAACACAAGCGGTCGAACTTCCTCCTTAAATATAAACCACGTGACTCGGCGGAAGGCGTGATTAACGCTCTCCATGAGGGAACCGGCAATTGGGCCAAAACCGCCAAGACTGCCACAATTGTGTGGAACGGAATCACATTCGATGCCACGTTCATGGGAAGTTACGAATTGGGCGTCGAGCGTCTCAAGCGTCCCGAAGAGTGGGTTGGTAAGGAAGTTACGTTCCTTTACAACGCATTGACCGGCAAGGGCGTTCCCAATTACGCACGAATCAACCCCGAAAGTTGTTTCGAAGGAGAAAAGTGATTGACGTTTCATAAAAACTCCACCACCATACGCTTCCAATGAACAAGACCCAAAAAACCGAAATCGCCAAACGCCTCAACGAAATCATCGGAACGATGACCGAGCAAGAAGTATATCTTGCCCGCAATGCCAACTTGCTCGGACTCTCCCCCACTTATGTGGCTAGGACTGTCGAACAGATGTCCCACAACTCTTCGATGCTCGCCGAAATTTATCGGGAACTCATTGGCGTCAAATAACGTACAAAAGTGTCTTGACTTTTGATAAAACGCCGACATCCTTATCCTAATCGTGGAATCCAAACCGCAACGATTCGTCTTCGAGGTCGTCATTGACGCCTTCCCCCACAACACCGAAACGGTCAATGCCGCCTTTGGTGGAGGCTACAACGCCGATTTCTCCGTCGACACGTTTGCCCGAGAAAAGATCGACGGAATCTTCCGAGACGCGTACGCCGAGGTCTCATTGAGTCAGATGGCGCATCTGTCCAAGCATGGTGATCCCGAGAAGATGACTGCCGATCAACGGTCGTTCTACGACTACCTCGAAGAGAAGCTGCGTCACATCGAGACGGCTCGCAACAACGTCAAGTTCGTTCGCGTCGAACCATGAACACCTACTGCAACTCCAAATCGGATCGTCTGGCCATTCAAGCCGAACTGGCAGCAATGCCGAAGCTGAACAACGACCACGCCGAAATCTGTCCCAACTGCGAGAAGAGTTGGCGTGGTCCTCCCATTCCGGAGCAGCACCGCCACCTATACGCGCCCGGCTCCACCCACTACTCCAACCTGATCGGCGTCGAGATTCCCGGCTACTACGACGGTATCGCCTACTGGCGTTGTCCCTCATGCGGATCGACCTTCAGACGCTTTTGACCCTATGAAAAAATACCGAGTGATCACCATCTACCGGCGATCCAGTGGAGACACCACTGACGTTCTCGAAAACTATCTCAACGCTGGTTGGACCATTGAGTCCATCACGCCGAGTCAGTATTCCGAGTCCAGATGCGTCAGTCAGGCCGCTGTCGAGTTCTACGCAGTCTGGCTCGTCGTTCTCTCCCAACACATCGTCGGCTACGTCACCCCCAGCGAACTACAGCAAAAATCATGAGCAACATCCTCGACACCCGCGATCTGCAAGAACGACTCGAAGAACTGCAAGGGCTGAAGGAAGCCGTCGAAACGGCCCAATCCGCCGTGGACGAGTTGATGGTCTCCGATCTGGCCGCAGCTCAACCCGACTTCGACGAGAAGTTGGACGAAGCTCGGACTGAACTCGACGAGGCCTGCGAAGCATTCGATGGTGAAGCCCAAGCCGAACTCGAAGAGCTCGAAAGCATCGCCGAAGAGGTCTCCGAGTGGCACAATGGTAATCAGCTTATTCCCGAAGAGGACTTCGAGGACTACTGCCAAGAACTCTGCGAGGACATCGGTGACATCCCGAAGGAGCTTCCATCCTACATCGTCATCGACTGGGAGGCCACGGCCCGGAACCTCAAAGCGGACTACTCCGAGGTCGAGTATCAAGGAACCACGTATCTCTATCGCGACTGCTAATATCACACCAATATGAGTCACTTCATCACTCTCGTCGTTGGCGACAACGTCGATCACCAACTGGAACCGTACGAGGAGACCGACCACGGTCCGTACGCCATCTTCAAGGACACCGAGGCAGACCTACGGAAGTCCTACGAAAACGACAGCACAAACTGCTTCGTTGAACCGAACGGCACCGTTCATCAGGCGTGTTCCGACGAGTTCCGCAATCCCGATGCGTTCGCCTGTGATCGTTACCTCTGCCCTGCCGGCTGGACCGAACAACGTGTCACCGTCAAGCAGGTCTACAAGACGTGGGAGTCCTACCTCACCGACTACTGTGGTGAGGAGCCCGATGAGGACACCGGCAAGCTCGGTTACTGGCACAACCCCAACGCCCGATGGGACTGGTACGCTGTCGGTGGTCGTTGGAGCGACCGGCTGATGCTCAAGGATGGTACCAAGGCCAATCAGGCCCGATACGGTGACATCGACTGGAATGCGATGGTCGCCAAACATGCGGAGTTCTACGCCTCGGTCTACGACTACGTGTGGCCAAAGATCAAGGACACTCCGTCCAACATACCGTGGTCGGACTTCTACGACCGATACGACCGTGGAGAACTCACCGTCGAGAAAGCCCGTGAAGAGTTCTCCGTCCAGCCACGGGTCAAGATCGCCGAGGAGTTGCGTGAGATCGTAAGTTCAAATCGCGTTACCAACGACGACATCTCCGGATGGATCAGCTGGAATCTCGTTGAAGAAACGCACGAGTTCACCGACGACAAGGCGATGTTCGTCAAGACCAAGGCTGAGGAGGCGCTACGTACGTTCGCGGTCGTCAAGGATGGTCGTTGGTTCGAACGTGGTAAGATGGGTTGGTTCGCCGCCGTTCACGATGAGAAGGACCCAGAGACGTGGGCCTCGGTGTGGGACAGCCTCGTCCGTAACGTCAGTCCCGATACACTCATCACCATCGTCGACTGCCACATCTGACACATGAACATTCCACGATCCAAAACCACCACACTCATACAGGCGATGCGCATCCTCGCCGCTGACATCCAGTCCGAAGATGGAGTTGCCAATGCGGCCATCGCTGAGGCGGCTGACCGTATGGAAGAGCTGCTTGAGTTGGTTGATGGTGCCTACGATGCTGTCGAGATCATGCGCACCGACGGATCTCCTTACAACACTCAATGGAAAAAGGACTGGCTGACAAAAGCCAAGGAATGCGGTGCCAATCCATCACCATGAAAACGCTCGAACACATCGACGGCGACATCTTCAAGGTTCGTGGCATCCAAGTCATCGGACATCAGTCGAACTGCCAAAACGTAATGCGGTCGGGAATCGCAAACACCATCCGCACGATGTTCCCCGAAGCGTATGAGGCCGACTGTCAGGCTACCAAAGAAGGTGTCAACAAGTTGGGTAACATCAGCTTCACCGAAGTCCGACAACGTGACTATACCGACATACAGTTCATCTTCAACCTCTACGGACAGAACCTTGGTACGGACTACAACAAGCTCTACGACCGCAAGACCGACTACGAGGCTCTCTTTACCGCACTACAGAAGATGAACAACCTCTGCGCACGAACGGCTGACAATCTGACGGTTGCGTTTCCGTGGAAGATGGGCGCGGATCGAGCAAAGGGCGACTGGCGCATCGTTGAGAGATTGATCGAAGTCGCGTTTGACAACTACACGGGAAGAGTTATGATCGTTCACTACGTAAATGGATAATCGACGATACATCTTGCTTTGGAGTGGTGGTTTTGACAGCACGTCCGTTCTACTCCACGCCTTACAAAACACCGATATACAGAACCTCGTTGTATGCGGATGCAATCTGTCAAACGCGAACTGCCAGTTGGAAGATCTCAATGCTCGAAAGGCTATAGCCGAGACGCTCAAGCTCACATCGTTGCCCAAAGTAACATACCACGAGGCGTCGGCATCTATTGATCTACCGTCTTGTGAAGTAAAAACCGGACAGTCCCAAGTGTGGGCCTATTTGGCGTCAACACTCGTATCGGAGAAAGTTGGAAACGTTCTGTGCACTGGACACATCAAATATGATGACTTCTGGCATTTCCGATCATCGTTTGAAAACGCAATCATAAATCTTATACAGTTATCAAACCCAAACGTCGATCTGTCGTTCTACTATCCGTTTGAGTGGAAGGAAAAACGAGAATTGGCACATTTTTACTTCGAACACGCCGATGTATTCAAGCAATTGAGCTGGGCTGGCGACAACGGTGAGTGTAAACTGAAAGAAAAGTCGGAGATACAAAACATTCTACAGAACTATTGGGATCACGTTCAGGCATCTGCAACTACCACCGTCTCAACTCAAGAAGTTCTCAAAGAACATCCCCCCAAGAAAACATCCGAAGACGACGATTACTATATATGAAAAAACTAGGACGGTTCTTTCTCAATCTAACATCTGACTTCGTTGGCTTTATTTTCGATGTTAGCATTATTGCAATCATTATTGCGGCATTCTGTGCCATTGTCAGTACTATCGGTTGGATTGGTGTAAAGTGTAGTACTACACTCGCATCACTTCAACCCACGACGACGATTCCCGTTGTTGGAAAAACGTTTGCCGTTGGAACGCTTTTCGTTCTAGCGGCTGTTATGATTGGCTACGTCATCATTGGCATCGTCAGCATCGCCAAATACTTTATCAGCGTCTGGAAACGATCAGATAACAAAGAATGAACGCCTTTCACAAATCGCACCTCAAACCGTGGGGCCTCGCCGTCGTCGAAAAGTACCCACTCATCTTCCTCGACAACCCGACCGTACGTGATGAATACCGCATCGATCCGAACGAATTCGTATCACTCCGATACGGTTTCGAGCATGGTGAGGGTTGGTCCAAGTTGATTGACGAACTGGCATCGGTCGGAACTCAACTCGTCATACAACTCCGTGCCAACGGCTTCCCGGACGCCCGCATCAACAGCTTCATCTGTAAGGAGAAGTTCGGCACGTTGAGATGGCAGGGCGACTCGAACCTTCCTGAACCATTCAACCGACTGTGGTTCTCGTTTGTATCGCATATCGAAGACAAGTCCGAAACCACGTGTGAGATTACCGGAAACTACGGACAACGATGTTCCAACGGAGGTTGGTCCAAAACACTCTGCAAAGCCGAAGCGGAAAAACTAGGATACACCCAATGCGAACCGTGGTAAAAAAACCAAAAGCCAAACGGTATCTGTTCATCGGTGGTCCGAGCGACCGAAAGCGAATCAGCGTAGATCGGTGCGAGCACGTGTACGTCATCAGCAGAGTTGGAATCGACTTTGAGAATATTGCCAATCCTAACCCGACGGTTGCCAATACCATCCGTCACGTCTACCATCTAGAGTCTTTGACTGTCGACGGCGAACCATCGGAAGCCTACATCTACGACGATCTGTGGAAAGATCGGACCAAGCTGTTCGCACATCTGCTCGCCAACTACGGAAAGCCGAAGAAGTATCCAAGACGAAAACGCCTAACGTATAATCCATCAATGTTCATGGACCCGAGATACCGCGGTAAAATAAAACAATTGTACCGTGAGAACTGAACCAACATATCTATGGCTTCTTGAGATTGGGCCTGAACGATTCGTGTTCGACCACAAGCTCCCCAAACGGCAGTTGGAGAAGCACTTCCGAGACACGACATCTCCAACCATCTTCAACGAGTTCTACCGAAAACGGTTGAAGCTTGTCCAATGGTCACAAGTCGAGAAGGTATCGAGCTGACAACTGCTATTTATAGTGCAATATGGACGCAACACAAGCACACCAAGCAGAAACCTTCACCAATGAAAACATTACAAGCTCCTATGTATGGGAATATGTCGCGGAACGCATCTCGGCATCTGCCGCGGCAGGTGCGGAGTATCTCATCGATCCTTTGTCTGGTCTGGATAAAAGCATTCCGTTGGCTAACCAATCAGCTTTATATGGTGCGTTAAGCGCATCGGGATATCACATCACCGATACAAATGACTACATTGCATCCGGTGCCTTTGCCGGTGCGCCAACAAAACGTATTTCATGGTAATCATCAAAAAAGTCCTTTACGCCGGCGGCGCTTGCCCATATCAAATCGAAGCCATCACCGCCGATGACAAGTTTTTTTACCTTCGATATCGGGGAGGCACGATTCGGTACGGGGTGTGGGAAAGTGAGGATGCGTATGACTGTACCAACTACACGTTCACGAAAACCATTGGCGACGAGTATGACGGATGGGGAGACCACGAAAGCATCTCGAAAGCGTTGGAAGGACAAGTAGTTTTTCCCAAGGGATTCACACATCAGTCGTTCAAAGATGAGAATAACTCTTCCGTGGGGAGAGTGTTTGACGGCAATCCATTGACCGAAAGTGACGTGCAAGATATGATAAAAAAACTTTTCGACTCCTCTAGCGAAGATTCGTCCGGTCCACGCAATCCAATCATTCCGAACTGACGTCTTTTTGGTTTGACTATGACCGCGATTGGTATATCGTAATAGTCAATATGGAACCGTCCCTCGACGCCATCACAATCCGGCCGTTGTCAAAAAAAGACCAGCCCACTATCCAAAAGATGATGCTGGACACGTATCGGAACAATCCGACGTACGCCAGTCATTCCGAGCAGCAGATGGGGTTTGAGAACCCGTTGACCGAGGCAAACGTTGACTACCTCAGAGAGCACTGTGAGAACCACACCAAGAAACGGGCCTACTCCGGTCTTGTGGCGGTAGACGAAGATGAACGTATCCTCGGCGTGGTGTTGATGAAGAAGCACTCACCAAAAGGAGCACCCGCGTGGGGTGAGTTGTCGGACATCATACTGGCTCCGAAACAACGGTCGGATGGGTTGGGGCAGATGCTGTTGTCGCGAGCCATCGCCGTGTACCGCAAGTGGGGCGTCGATCAGGTCTTTCTGGAGACCGGCGTGGACAACAAGAAGGCGCATCGGTTTTTCATCGGACAAGGTTGGAAAGTCGTGTCTCACGTACTGAAAATCACAACGTCACTGCCACAACTTCCGACTACCGACGCCATTCCGTCACTCGACGCGGGTTCCGACGTTCCGAAGCAAAATGTGTAAATATGAACATCGAAGCCAAAATCAAACGCATTGGTAAAAGCCTCAAACGGGCTCGGAAAAGCGGCAACTTCCGTCGTATCCACAAATGGGAGAACGACCTCGCGCACGTCCAAAAGCGCATGTGTTCGTGGGAGCCGCTCATCAAACGGGAGTCTCTCTTCCGCATCAAGAAACGCATCGAGGCCATTCGGTTCCGATCCGACCATCGGTTCGAGGACTACAAATGGGACTGGTGCGGCCTCTGTAGATGCGCATTCGTCCGCTGTCCGCACTGCGGCAACAACTGCTGCAACGCCGGCCACGGTTGGCTTCGGCCTGATGGAACGAAACCCCAAAATGGTGATAGAATCGAAGACCTTGTACAATGCACGATCTGCAAAACTGCGTACGACATCCAAGAGCTTGCTTACCGTCTTGGAAAAGAACCATCAAGATCCAGTTTTCCTGACGCTGATCGGATAGAAGAGGACTTCGCCAAGAATGTGAACGCCACATTTGACTGGTTGAATGATCAAAATGTCAATGATCCGGCGGCATTCAATGCCCTCTTCAACTCTACACCCGAAGAGTTGGGATCATCCGCTGTCCGAGAGACACAAAAATCTTCCACATGACCAATCAAAACACACAGACACTACAGAGTCACCTCCGGTGGGCTCTCAACGAGCTTGACCGGTACGTAACCATCGGCGGAGATGGCATTGCTCGCAACCATTGTGAAGGTCGGGTCGTTGAGGACTACGTTCAAGCGTATTCGGCGGCCAGGAAGTCACTGCAACCACCTGAACTGAAGATCGGTTCTCGGGTTTGGATCAACTTCCCCGCCGACACCGGCCTCGACAACGGCTACAGTGGTGAGGCTACCCTCCTCGAACATGACAACTCCGAGGCTCTATTTACCGGCGAGATGTGGCGTGTGTCCATTCCCGGTGGCGACGACGAGTGCTGGTTTCCCGCCAACTCCATGACCCCTCTCCTATGACCACTCCACAACCATCCTATGACGAGATGCGACGTCTTCTCCTACAAGCACGTGATATCGTTGCTGAGACACTGAATACCGACGATCACGACCGTTCTGTCCCACCACGAGAACTGCTCAAGGCTGCCGTCAGCCACATGACGCCCGAAGAGGAGGCTGCGCTCGCCGAAGAAGCATATCGCATCGTGTCGAGGGCTGACCGAGAGTTCAAACGGTACACGCAAAGGAACTCGTAATGGTAGCGTTGATCAAGAAGCCAAGCGTCGACTGCCTCATCACGTTGTTGTTCTCCGACGAGCAGCACAACACGTATCTCCTCGGCGTCGGCAAACCATTCAACACGGTCCAACAACTCCACGAAAAAGACCTTCCGGGTATTCGTGCCAAGTTTGACGAGGTGATGCAAAAAGCCAACATCCCGAACCCACTCAACACCATCTTCATCGTCGGTACACGTGTTGATACCGGAGAGTCCTGTATACTGGCCGCCTTCGACACCAACATCGATGGCAAGGATGACTGGTCATGCGGCATCCACTACCTTGCAAAGACGTTCAAAACTCCGGAAGACCTTGTCAATAAGGTACGTACAGTTCTCGATGAGATGGGTGCGCTGATGTAAGATAACCGTTGACAACCGGTCACCATCTGATAGGGTAGGAACATGAACCTATTCTCCCTATTCCGCAAACGGAAGCCCGAGGTCGATGAACGTGTCATCACGCCGGCCTTACTGGCCAAGCACAACGCCGAAATCCGTCACCTCATCAATGGTAAGTGGGCAGCGTATCTGGTCGGCAAGTCATCCAACTACAGACACGGCGAGGCTATTGACCGTGATGGTACAGGAACATGGACGAACGAGTCATCGATCAAGGATCACGTTTGGTGCAACACCCGTGAAGAGGCTCTATTCGCCGCGGTGCAGTACCTTGCCGCCACCGGCATAACGATGCCCGAACCACAACCGACCGGCGTTACAGTTTCGATCAAAGACCGTGACGGTCTTACCGTCGTCGAGCCATCTCCCCCAACCGTCACTCCTCTCCCGGCGACCGTTCCCCACACTGGAGGGATCGACGTCAGCGATCTACGAAAACCCGAATTTCCTCACCACGACGGAGGAACCATTCCCGCCGACTGGTGATGCCAACGACCAAATCATCATCTCGCAAGGCCAATCGGGAACGTTTCAACACGCGACCCGGCCACGTCATCGTCGTGAACAACGTTCGTTGGAAGTGGTTCATAGGCCGAATGTGCGGAACCATCGTAGCCTATTCTGAACACGGTGACAAGGTGTTGTCTCCAAGCTGGAAGATCGACAATACCAACTCCAGCGACGGCGTCACCTTTCCTGTCACCCCCCGTAACGTCGAAAACTGGCTATCCACCGTCAAAATCTGATTCCCATGCCAACTCATCCTGAATACGTCAACGCCAACGGCACACCCATTGACCTCACCGTCAAGGTATGGACCCGACCCAACCTCCGTGAAGGTGTCCACGAGATGCGTCTTTACATGGGTAAAGCGTTCCTCGACAACATCTTCGACAAGAAGATCGTGGACCAAACCGTCACCAAGGTCTGGGCCTACTACCCCGAAACGTGGTGCAACATCCCTGAACTGCAAGCCCTCGTGGAGTGGATACCGAAGTTCTACCCCAATGTCACCAAGGTCGACATTGAAACCCACTCGGTCTACATCATCCAAACCGTCCGAGCCAGTCAGATCGGCATCTACGACAAGCATTCGGACTTTCCTCAAGAACCACACGACCACATGCGACATCTTGCGCCAGCGCCTGAAGCTCTCAAGGGTCTCCACGTCTGTTCGCCTGACGGAACGGCCAGCATCAAGGCGACCGGCGCCGAAGCTGACAAGAAGATCGCCGAGTTCAAGGGCAACACCAAGGAAGAGTTGGACGCGGAGTATGCCAAGTTCAAGGCCGACCTCGAACGTGACTATGAAGAGACCACCGGAAAGACCCAGTAAAAAGGCCGACAAAACCATCGGACCGAGCGTAGCCCTCCGCGTCAAAGCCGACGTGGATGAGATGAAGACCTACGCCACGGCGGCACTCACCGCCATCCTCTCCAACTCGGAGTTGATCACCGAAGTGTCCATCTATGCAAAGGACGCCGGCCATCCGGAAAAAGTACCAAGCTACCTCGCCGACTCGGCATGGGGCTACGCCATCTCAATGCTCAACGCCAGACAGAAGGTCGAGAAGGCCGTCAAGGGTCTGTATAAAAATGGCCAACCTCTACCCGGCAGCGATGTCGATCCAGTGGCAACGATGCGGAAGTTCAGCGGCAACGCAGTCACGCAACCGAAGACCTATTTACACGGAAACAACTAATACCCTTATTATATGACCACCACCGCAAAAGCCCAAGTCGAGGCTCTCGTCCGTCACTACGATAGAAACCGTGGACTGGGTAACACCACTGCACTCATCGACGGCGTCAAGAGTGTTGACGCTATCATCATTGCCGCAAATGAAGAACACGCCCGAAGCCTACGTCAACTCCTTCCAGACCGCACCGTACTTTCTATAAGCAACGTCGAAAAAGAACTGTGCGGCCTGACCAAACCAATAGTTCTCGACAACTTCACCGTAACCACCATCCTCAACCGGCTCCTCAACGAAATCGACCTCCGCGACGATAAGCTGGACGGACTCAAACGGATGTTGAAATCTATATCAGACAACATCTGATACAATATCACGACGCATCATGCCTATTGACAACCTATCCAAATCCAATCGTATAATACATCTACTGATTACGGACGTGGACACAGTTGAACGTATGGAGTTCAGAACTATTTCGGCAAATGTAAAAATAGTCAAAAACCTGCCCGACCAGCACGCGCTCGGATGGCCGTCTATAGTAAATGACGACGTCAGTTACAACCGTCGATGCCAACAAATAGAAGGGTCGACATACACAATAAATATCAACGCCGAAACTTCATCCGCATTATCAGAAGTCATTTACACACAACCAGAGACCGATCCAGAATCCTCACTGGAAGAAAGCAAGTAGGCATAAACGTCATCATATCGGAAAATACACCAACTACCCACCGGCGAATAAAACAACTATCCAGAATGAAGTATGCGCAAAATATAACTAAAAGTACCAATCGATCCGCATACACCGCCGTTTCACCTGATGAAGTAGAATGTCTCATCGTTTGGCCAAAAGGAAGTGCGGGGGAGAGAAACGAAAGAATGTTACTCCATACACTCATTACCTTCGCAAACGAGCATGGATACGGACGACTCTCCCAAATGGCAACGGAATTGGAAGATATATGGTCGCATCCCAAAAAGGTGGAAGAGTATACCAAGATGAAGAAAGCTCACCTTATCGCATTGGAAGAGCCAAAACCATATACTCAATATAACTACATCCGCTAAAAGCAACAATCAGTCCTAATCCGATGAAAGTGTTCGAAAAATGTAATACCTGATGGAAACGCAGATTGTATAGGATATGGTTGCGACTCATATCAATAGAGGAGACCGCCAAATCAACAAATCGCTAATTGGTATGTCACGCAAGTATGGAAAGCGTGACTGTAGGTAGAACATAACACAAAAATAGGGATAGGATGGAGATTGTAGCCAGTCCTAAAATAAGTCCATAACCAATTAGCGATATATAGGTTGTTGGTATGGATGTGAGATTGTAATCGACTGGAGCAAATCTCGGATACTTTGTATAACTTACTGGAAGATGTTATTAAAAGTGTTTGGGGGTAAGGTGGGGGAAAATGGGGGGATTGTGGGGGAGTAGTGTATTAGATGAATGATACAGTCGAATAAGGCGTGAAACGGGTAGTGGATGATGCATATCCATCCGCATGCGTTTTTTCCAACTGAAACCTCTGACGATTTTATACATATTACGGATGAAACTCATTTACACGCCGGCGGATTTTCCGTCTCCGGCAACCACTCCAGTTCCCGAACATTTCCCACAGGAACATATTGATCGGCCCGTGTGCATCTTCCTTGACTTGGAAGGAGTTATGATGAATTTCACCGAACGGGCGGCATTTGCACTTGACGATCTCATCATTCCTATATCGTCGTCAGGATTGATTTCGCCGAATCCGATTTACACGCATACAACGGATGAAGTGTTCCATGACATTTGCAACGGTTTTGACTTCTACGCTGAAGCTCCGACTTATTCGTGGTCGGACATCATTTTCGAGAAGTGCTTCCAACTGACTCATGGGAAGGTATATTTTTTGGCGCAGAACTCTGGCTGGGATCGCGAGTCATGGGGTGGGAAAGCGCATTTCGTATGGCGTAACTATGGGCAATATGGATATGATCATTTGTTGATGTTTTCCGATGGATTTGTGCCGTTTCTAGATAGGCCGTATACGGAGAGGGACATTTTGATCGACGATGATATGGAGAATATCAAGAAGTGGTGTCAGCGTGGTGGCGTTGGTTTATGGTGGGAGGAGATCGATTATCGTGCGGATACGGAACTGGTGAGTAAATTGCTTATTGAGAGGTTTAAGATGTTGGATCGATATGTAAAACAGGTTCAGCATATTTCTCCTTGACTTTTGATAAAGTTAGGTGTAGGGTATGTGCATTATGACCGACTCT
>Ga0172381_10004769_pt1 | contig 13920 bp, 25 predicted proteins | sample Leawel6488metaG_FD_119754 | JGI IMG/M metagenome (GOLD analysis project Ga0172381, IMG submission 119754) | Leachate microbial communities from a municipal landfill in Southern Ontario, Canada - Leachate well 64-88 metaG | ecosystem: Engineered > Solid waste > Landfill > Unclassified | place... | reverse complement strand
ATCCTTTCTTGTTTCTTTTAGTTAAAGAATCTATCTCGGTATGAAAGGCCGCAAAGTACCAAGCCAGCATGTAGCTTTCTCCAGCATTACCACCACCCCCACCTTCCAGCCAAATAGTAGTCAACCACTTATCAAGTAACTCATCACTTGATTCAAACTGACCTACCTGAAGTGGTGCGCTGTCACATTCATGATCTCCAATACCGAGAAAAAGTATTTGGGGGTCAGCAATACCTGATTTGATAATAGAGTCCATTATGTGGGGTAATCCCTCCTTAACAATGAAGTGAGGAACTGAGCCCATAGACCCTGTTACATCAAGTGCAATGACCAGTGGTAAGGATTCAGGATGCTCTACAGAGTCTCGGGATTCCCTTACCCTCACACCATACGGATTCATTGCCGAGTTAATGTTTCTGGCAGTGAATATTTCCTGTGCAGACTTTGTTTCGTATCCAAGACTGGTTGCTCTTACTGATCGTGATACTGACGAATATATTCCTCCTCCCATATCACACCTCCCCGAACAGGTAATTGTATCTTGCTTCCGCAATTTCCAGTTTAATTGTTTCGTTTCTGATTTTTACACCCAACTCAATGTCCTTTGCAACATAGGCCGGGGCATCGAAATCACTTGCCACCATAAGACTCATTGAGTTCTCAGGAGAAAGATCAAGCATATTCTCCTGCTCACGCTTCATGCGGCTGATCGCTACTCTGAGGTCTTCGACCTGCCTTTTGTAAAGCAATTGTGCATCCTCACCAATTGCTTCAGCACGATCTTCTCTGATCTTCTTGTTGTTTCTCTTCAGTGACGATAAGAACGCTCCTTCAACCTTTTCTGCTTCTGACATAATCTTTCTCCTTTATTTAAAGTAGATTCATAATGAATCCCAAGAAGATTCTATTTAATAGAATCTTCCTCGAACACATTACTTTATTTTAAATGCACTCGAATCAAAACACCAAACTTCTTAAACACATCAAGGGCGACTTTGTCGTTGAGATATTGTTCAATCTCAGAGCACTTCTTGATTTCCTCAGCCACATGTTCTTCCCCGCCAGCCTGACCTTGGATAATAATAGTACCATTTCGTCGTATAGCCATTTCCTTCCTCCTTTATTATTTAATTTGAAATCCAAGTCTCTTTAAATACCTGATGAAAGCGTTGATAACTGAAGGCTCAAGATATACCATATCTGTAGGATGCCCTGAGGCCTTATCGTTTGCGGCAAGGCACACCTGCCACCCATCGTAGTCAACATACAGTCCATCGCCAAGATAGTCTTCATTAGGCCCATTTTCAGCCATCTCAAACCTCCTTTCAAGAGTGTGCTAAGCCATCTTTTTCAATTCCTACCACCAGCCCATCAAACTCACACATTAAGGCTCCCAATCCCCACTCTATCCATCTATCATCAGGCTCCTTTTTGTAGCGTTTGACTAACTTAACCATTGAGTCATACTGCGCTTCGGTTACTTCCGCGCTAACATAAGGTTTTGTACCGATGTTAAGCTTAATCATTTCAACGCCTCCTTCCATTCAGGCGTTCCTGCCCATATGGGAGTAAACCTATTATGAAACTGATCTCTGTGCTGTTTTCCTGTAAAATACCAAGGAAACATGTTGCACTTAGGACAAGTGTATTCACAAACAGCGCCTGTTACAGGAAAAGTATGGTTTTCCTCTTTGTAGTTAAACTTGTTCCAATGTTTGGTGCTTAAGCAATTACAGTGCAATACGCACAATCTTCCCTTATCATCCCGAAACAGATTAACCTTGGACAGGGGAACTACAACTCCTTCATAGATTTTTGTTTTCTTCACTTTAATACCTCCTTATTCTAGCATTACGAACGTAGTCTACTGTCATATCAAGACCTTCCAAACTTCCACGCAGCTCCACGTCCAGCAAGCCACTTTGACGCTTGTCGTTTACAAGGCTTTACTTTTCGCGTTTCTTCTGTTCCTCCAAGTAACTCATTTGCTTTATCACAGGCTTTGAGGAATTTTGGATCTGCGTCCTTTAGGAAATTAACAACCTTACCTTCATTGATCTTTCGCATAATTCATACTCCTTTCTTAGGGTAAACTGAATTTTGGTTATGTTAGCTATACGTCTGTATCTTACTTTACATCTGTAATATTATGCGTAATAATACCACACGCTACACAAGGTCCGTCATGACCTAAAGTGCGGGTGCACAAAAACAAAGGACCACTAGAATATTTCGGAGCTACTATTGGTTTAGTACAGAATTCATTATCTTCTCTGCTGCAGTATTTGCACATCATACTCTCCTTTCAAATAAAGATTTGTCCATTTATTGAACGATTCTTAATTTCAGGACAGGGTTCGATACCTGCACGGAACAGTTTACAAATCATTTGTGTCTTAAGAACACGATTCGTCCGTCCGATGAGCCATTGAAGACGGTAGGTTGCGTTTGCATCTCGGCTGCTTAGCCCTTACTCGTCCCTGTTCCAGACTCCTTACGTCTAGCTTCCGCCACCCTTATTCAAGAATCGTCCAATAATTGTACAAACCTTTAAATTTAAATCAACTCAAATTTGCGCACAGCGTCTTTAAACACCTTAATCATAGCATCTTTATCAATAGTACACTTTATCCCGTATTTTTGCTCTACAAATTCTACTAACTCTATTAATCCTTCGCTATATAGGTACTTTACGCCTCTTAACTCCGTCATCATATGATACAGGAATTGTTTATTCACTACAATATCCTTCAGATTTGGTCCGAGTAGAAGGATTTGAACCTTCGACCCTCTGGTCCCAGGCCAGATACGCTACCAGACTGCGCTATACTCGGACAATATTTCCATCATGTTAAACAAACTATAACATATTTAAAGGTAGAAAACAACCAAAATATTCCAGTCAATACAAATCATTTAATGACTTAAACATCCCAATTATCCCTAATTCTTGTTACCTTAGGCATCCGAGGAGCGTCAATACTGCCATACTTTTGGTACTTAACAGTGCAAACTCTGCCGAGGTAGGAATGCCTATCATCCCATATTTTCTTCTTTTCTGCATCGTTAAAGCCCTTCCCGCACGCTGCCTTAAAGGGTTTAGACCACCGAGTTGATAAAAGAACAAACATACCTAATGTGTCTTTAGGGTACTTATTTTCTTGATGTGACGACCTTTTACTCAGTCCCTGTGCATCTACTACCTTCTCGTTGAGATTCTCCATCGCTTCTTCCAAGCCAATGATCTCAGCATCACACTCCTCAAAGGGTTTTCTTTTGAAGATGTTCTGCTCGCGCAGGGTACATCTACCCTCTTTGTATCTTCCTTCAAGTGATCTGATCATCGCTCCTTCGTAACCGAGCTCAACCATCTCTTTCTCATAGATCAAGACCTCAGCAGCATTAGTCAGCAGTCTTTGCTCCAATACAACAATTCTTGGATGGTACAGATAAGGTACTGACTTTAACCACCTTTCATAGTAAGATAAATCACCAAATCTCCAGTTATCAAACACGTATAGTCGAAAGTCAGGCTCACCATCGAATCTTCTAATAGGTCCTGATGTCCTATGGAATACATCATCATCTTCATTTTCCTTGAAAGGGGAGCCTACAATAATCTCCCCATCATGCCCAAAGAATGCAGGGTTTCGTAGCGCCGTATCAATAAAGCGATTAGAGAAAGGTTTCATTGAGGACGTTCTTCCTCCCCTTTCATCCACTATACAGCGGAAGCCGTCCAGTTTCGGACTGCCAACGAGAGGGTATTTAAGGGTCTGGAGGTCTGCGTCAGTTATAGGGTCGGTCGGGGCCTTTTGAACTCTTTTAATTAACATATTTATCTTCCTTTCTTTCTACTGTGCATTTGCTGAACAACTCTCCAGTTAACTTTTTCAGACTCTTTTCTGTCTCGGTGGAACTGCTCAGTTATTCTATCTAATGCCTCTAGAGCATCAGATTCAGGTGCTGTAAATGTGTACATTTCTTCGCCACTCGCAAGGCAAACTGATACCGTAGTATCTGTTGATGCTATAATGTCTGATGGAGCGAAGGCGATTACTCTTTTATAAGTATTACTTTGCATAGCACACCTTTACTTAAGTATTCCCTGCAGTTCCTTAACTGCAACATAAGGTTCATTTCGCTTAATCAATTCAACAGTCTTAAATAATTCCTGAGACATTGCAATACTATCCTTTTGTACATACTGTAAATAGTCATCATGAGTTATTGCTGCGTTGTTAATATGCTTTAATATATTCCCAATACCTTCTTGAATAAGAAGCAGTTGTTCAATAATTCTATCCTTCCTTCTCTTAGCATTGTGAAGATTGTGCTTCTGCGCTGCCATATAATACAAAGCAGCATCACTCATCTCATCAAAATTGCCTGTGTTTGGCATATTAAACTCCTTCATCATCCGACATCTCAGAGAGTGTCTTCATAATCTCCTCTTCCGAAATTCCATCAGCCTCCATTAACATCCTAATTCTTATCTTTTCAGAAGACTCTTTAACAACAGGCGTCATCACACCATCCTCTAAAAAGTAGCAGGTCTCTCGGCCTCGAGGGAATAGTTCAATAAACATTTGGCCTTCAATGTTTCTTTTTCTGATGCCTACTAAGTCAGCAAGGAAAGGGGGAAGTTTTCCTCTTTTGTAAAACATAGAAGTTCTCTTTGATTCCTGGTCCTCAACCGAGCTGCACGAAATCAAGTAACTCTTCTTCGAGTTTCCATCTTTTGCTTCTTCAAGAAATTTCTCAAGGTGGTGCATATTGCTAATCTCCTTTGTTATTAATAGGTTGTGTTCCTTAGAAGATTAGCTATCCTTTACTATAAGTCCTTGAGTATAGTCAGCACACATCGTAGGAGGAAAGCAGTGGCAGCCGTTCTCCGGCCAGGACTGCTGAGCAATGGGACCTCTGAATAATGCATACTATATACCTTATAGTGCTTTAACCAAGGCTGCTATTGCAGATAGCTAATCTTTAAAGAACACAAAATTTACTTACCTTGCCTTACGACTCTAAAGATGAAGCCCTTAATTAGTCTAATACACAGTCAGTATCAAAAATCACCACTTGTCATATCGGCGAACCATTCCTTAATTCTGCACCAGATACACAGGGACACGCCGTCTGACATGACTCTCAGCATGGTAGTACCTGCGCACTCATAACAAATACTTTCACAATTCCGTAACCATCTTATCTCTGATTTTGTGTCAGTCATCTCTAGTCTCCTTTCGTTTTGTTAGTGTTTAGGGTCGCCGGGTGTTTAGTTAAATTACATTACTTGTATTTTTTGCTTTCTTAACAACAGTAACACATGCAGGAAGATCCTCCACCGATACTATAATATTGATGCCGCCTAAATAGTCAATAGGAAGTAACTTCTCACAGATGTCATGAGTAGCCAAGAATTCTTCTTTGCTCTCATATTGTGTTGTTTCTTTTCCGTCAAAATAAGTAAACATCTTTAGTTTACCTTCAGGTTGCGAATCGGGGTTTGATTCCCATTGTTTGAGTTACTATACCACACCTATTGTTAGTTGTCAATAAGTTAATGTTAGCATTGTAAAATATTTTAATTACTGTAATTCGTGAATCCGTGAATTACCAACCAGTATGTAGTGACCTGTAAAATAGTACAATCGTGGGATGTAACCCGTATGTCGTAATCGGTATTACTAGGCCAATCGCTAGCTGAATCCAGTCGTCTCTATTAAGTATTCTTTTGTCAGTTCCGTCCAATCATTGTACGGTTCTCATATGTATCGTATTATAGTCTGTGTTCTTCTTAGTCTTCTTTTTTATTATAATTTTTTTTAAAGGACTAACAGTGAACTGATTAAAACCTAAGGACTTACCAATTATAACTACCTGAATACAAAAGACTGGAAATGACAATGGTAACCCAAGAAATACTGATTACGACATACGACATACTACTCACTAATTACAATATTTTACTACGTTTACTGACACAGAAATACCTCAGCCCTTTCCCTAGCAACTGAGGTCTTTCCTCAGATCTCTTTGTTCAGTTATTGCTCAATTCCCTGATAACACTGTCAACTGTGAAGATCGTCTCTTGCGCGAGTGCGACTGTCTCCTCATCGCAGTCTTTGTCTAGTAAAGCTTCCATTGCCAGCATAACCACCTTGTCTGCCTGTGCTCTTAGTTCTTCCATTTTAAGTCTCCTTTCAAAGTATACTAACCAAGATGTAAAATCCTGCGAAGATTGCTCCGATCAGTAACCATTCACCGAGTACGCGTCTAATCATCCCTCATGTCTCCTTTGCTCTTTTAAGTAATCTTCGATCGAGATACTCCTGACCTTGCCGCGTCTTGCTTTTCTTGGTTTGTAGTGAGTACTGACATTCTTTGGGATTGACTCCTTCACATCGAAGGTGATGCATATCTCAAGCCTCGTGATGTTGGGAGGGTTGAAGATATGATCTCTGTCCTGCCACCTCTTCTTAGGCATAGCTGTCTCCTTTCTCAATACTTGAATAATCGTTTAGGTATAGTGAATCCTCGCTTATCCTGAGTGTCCGCTGGCAAAGTCACAAATCCGAAGTTTTGGCAGTTCTTTATTTTGATCCGAGTATCATTGGGAATAATCCACTGCTCAAGGATTAGGTCAGCTGAAAGGATTACTTCCTTCCAAGGTCCGTTAATCTTACCCCAGGGTAATGTGTCTAAATGTAACATCTTGTTGTCTCCTTTCTGAGATTACGCTATTATTATAGTTTACTTAATATCCAGCGTTGGACTTAACTGATAAGACCGCCGTATATAGCGAAACATCCTTATGTCTTTCTTGGCATATGGCAAAACGATTCTTGGTTATACGTTTCAGATACGTCCATTAATTGGACGATACTGGGTGTTTGGAATTATGCTTTCCAGGGAGGGCAGAAGTGTTATAGATATTCGTAAGGGAAACCGTTTATTAGTAGATAGTAAACAGCAAAATCTGCTTTTTCCTGCGCGGTTAGATCGTCGTGTGCAGTTATGCCATTATGTACTTTGTCTACTGCATATTTAAACTGTGCAGCGGTTTTTGTTATATTGTTTCGCATACATCTCCTAACTTCAAATGTAAGGTTTTCTGATTGGTCTCTGTCCATCTTTCTGCCTCCTTGAATTATGCCCTCCACAATACGCCTCCCAGTTTGTTAGCCTGCATCCTCGACCATTGTCTCGAATTCTTCGAGTTTGGTCTTTTGCTCCGCTGTCATAGGCAGTCCTAAAAGCTTCATGGCTGCCAGTTGTTTGTAATCGAACGAGGTCTTCAGCTCCTTGACTTTGGCCTTCATCAGGGCGGTCTCGGGGTCTGCTGATGCGTTCACTCTTGCTGGACGAGTTCCTTCATTGATGTGCTTTTCGAGTTCCCGTCTTTTATTCAGGCAATCAATGCGATAAGCATCTTCCCCTTCCGGCGTCTTCCGGTAGTCGGATTTTTTGATGCTGGTGGTACAATCCTGGAGGTCGTCAATGAATCCCTTGAGGCAAAACAGTTTTACCTCGTCCGGGACACTACTGACATCATATCGCCAATATGCGAACTGATAGCCTCCAAAAGCTGTCACGATCATGTTAACAATATCATAAACATGACTGGCCTTTTTTCGTTCTGCAATAACCTGCGCTGCTACTTCCGCTGTTTGTTCCATAATTCGTCTCCTTATCAATATAGATGATATGGGAGGCGTATAACGGAAAGCATAATTCATTTAATCCTGACCATTACAAACCTGCCAAAAGTTTGTTAGGGTATAAATCTAAAATCGTTTATTTGATATTCTGCTATGCCTGTGCCGTTGCGTTCGGCTAATTCAAGGGCGAATTGATTGGCTCGGTCTAGGAGTTGATCTGAGGTCAGATCACACTCCCAAAAAGGAATAACCATACCAATAGTGTTTCCATTTTTTGCTATCAACGATATTGATATGACCACGTCTGCTTCAATTTTTTCCATTGCGTCTGCCTCCATATTTCACGGCAGGTTTACAATGATCAGGATTTCTCATTATGTACCATATACTATTGCAGGTGATATGGATTATCAAAGAGTTTGCAAACATGAAACCATCGTATCATCCAAACAACTGGAAGGGTGCAACATCCACCGATTAACCATGTCTGCCGCCGGGTATGTGATACCTCCCGGTTAATCATATACATTGCAATCGCTGTGCCAACAGCTCCAATGTGCCGAAATAAATAAAACGTAATAATATCAACAGGTTACAATGTTATGTCAGATGTGACATAATAAATATACCATGTACCTCGACATTATTGTCGAATCTGTATGTCGAATAACGACGTTATTGTCGAATCTGTGAGCATACATGACTGGCCAATGGTCAGTATATGACTGCCGGTCAGTGGTCTGGATCAGGTTCGGTGTGTACTGGTTATGCAAACCTTGACATATGTAATGCTTGGCATATGCAAACCTTGGCATATGTTAAGAATGGCATAATGGAGTATTCCGCCCATTGGAGGACCCCCATGAGCCCCCATACCATCCCCTGACCTGTTGAAAGACGAGTGCTTCTTTACACAAAGTAAGTTTTTTAACTTGCCAATAACTTGAACCAATCATCCAAGAACCTATTGGTGCAGCCAACCATCAAGATTGATCCAAATATTGGACGAATCTTGTTTGAAACCTAATTCCAGCGACCCTCAATCACTATTGAAACTCAGAATAGACCTGCCGATCTACACAGAAAAGTTGAAATTTTAACTTGGATTAGTTTACCTTTGTTGAATAATGTTAGAACGAAAACGGTCGTCCGTGTTAAAACGGCCATTGGGATACGTGGAACGGGTAATCGTGTCACCACGGCCAACGTCGTGACCCACGGCGGGTGTTTTAACGGCATATCAACGCCACTAAAATTATAAGGTTGTCTAAGTTGTAAAATAAATGGATATTCTAACATTATTCTCTTGACTTCTTCAAAATAAAGTTTTATAGTGCTATTATAAATGAAGTAAATAATTTTAGTATTTACTGGAGTTTGATGGGCATTGCTTCTACCATAGTTAAGAATCTCGCATCCGAAACCGCGCCGACCTTTGGTAAGTTTGTCGAAGAACAACCGGGTCTGTTCTCCAAACTTGCTGATGTGGTAAGAGGGACTAATTTTGGTAAGATGGACTCGAGGCAGTTGCAGAAGACCTTGTTGAACAAAGGCGTGACTGTTGATGAGGTCGGGGATACTTTGGGTGGTCTGTCTGGTATGGTTACGAAGGATCAGGTCTTGGGGAGGATTGGTGAGAGAGGAATTAAGTTTGAGTATAAGATTCTTGGCGCACCAGAAACAAACAAAAATCCTGTCTCGTCAGAAACACTGGATAAAAAGTTTGAGGAATTCTTTGCAGATGCGTATAGTAATCTTAAATCTGTTGGAACATATAGTGATCTAGAAGCACAACAGTTTGCGCAAAAACAAGCAAGACATAATATAATGAGATGGAAAGATATTAATTATCCTACAGAATATACTGAGCCAACCCACTTCTCCACCTGGGTCGCCCCCGGAGCCAAAGAGGGATCTTATCGGGAGATGTTTGTTACTGCCCCGTCTTTAACAAAAGAAGTAATTAATCCGCCTACACGTGTAAGACTCGGTTTCCCAGAAACAGAACAAGTTAATCAAGTATGGTATGACGGTCATGCCGCCTACAACAACATCCAGAACCCCGTGGTCCGAATTCGCTTTAATGATCGTATTATAGGCGGTGACAAGTATGCCTACCAACAAGTTATTGACGATATCGCAGACTACAACAGAAGAAATCCTGATAAAGATATTTGGTACCACGGTGGAGATATGCCAGATGCTAGAAACATGGAATCGGGATTTTTTACTAAGAATATCAATGATGCCATTGACTACGCAAAGGCAAGTGACAGAACTGGAGGAAAAGGTGAAGCCTTTGTCTATGCAGTAGACAGAAATAAAGTTAGACTTGGCGGGGATATTGATAATCCTCATCTACTCGAGCCCGCAAGGTATGAGAGGGTTTTTGATATTAACAAACCTTCAAAGGGAAAGAAGATCCTCTTTGTTGAGGAGATTCAGGGTCCGGGTGGGGATCAGAAATATTCCTTCTTAGGACCAAATACTGACGGATCAAAATGGGGTTCTACAGTACATAAGTTTGACACTAAAGAGGAAGCTGTTCTTGCTGCCAAGAAGATAGGTGTTAATCCATCTGAGGTAGAAAAAGTCATTGAAGGTGAACAAGGTAAGATGCCCCCTGCCCTCCAAGAGCGTATCTACGACATCGGAGTTAAACGTATCCTGGCCTATGCTAAAGAGAATGGGTATGATGGAGTTGCCTGGACGCCGGGGAAGATGCAAGCGGATCGGTATTCTTTGTCTAATAAAATAAGTCAATTAACTTATTGGAAAAATGCAGATGGTACTTTTGATCTGGGGATGAAAACACTCGAAGGCAAAACAGTTCCTGGTATTCCTTCTAAAATACCTCCTGATGAACTTACTCAGTATGTCGGAAAAGATACTGCAAAAAAGATATTATCTGATGAGCTTACACAACCTGTTGGTAAGGTTGGAATGAGGGAGGGCGGTATAATTAAAGGTCTCGACCTCGAGATAGGTGGAGAGGGTCTAAAGAGTTTGTATGATGTCAGGATTTCTTCTTTGTTTAAGAAGTATGGGAAGGCTGAGGTTGGGGAGATTAATATAGGCAATACTGCGAAAGAACCTGCTAGTGGTAATGTCATAGGAAAGAAACTTGGCATTCCTGAAAAGGATATTAGTAACTGGTGGCGAACGTTAAGTCAAGATGACCGAGATAGTCTAATTGAAACTTACTATGCTGAAGGTGTTAAGGTCCCCTACATCCCTATAACCCCCTCCACTCCAAGTCGTTATCCCATCTACAGCCTTGCCCCCCTGTTCGCAGCGGGTATTGGTGCTAATCAGTTTGGTCCTAAGTACTTTAACAGGAACCAACCTGCACAACCAAGGGGGTTCTGAGATGGGAAGGCCTAAGAAGGAATTAGATCTTGATATCTTATTCGATTTCGCTTCTCAGGGGATGATCCAGCGAGATCAGGCTAAGGAGTTGGGTATCTCAGTCCCGACCCTCACTAAGCGAATTGCGGATATTCAAAGTAAACATGACCTTATACTACAATACAGGACCCTTCAGTCTCTGCAACTCACTGAATTGCAAGCACGAGTGCTTGAGGCCATCACACCTGATAAGATAGAAGAAGCAGGGTTGAAGGATCTTGTATTGTGTTATAAGATTTTGAAGGATAAAGAACTGGTGGTCGAGGGAAAGCCTACCGAGATCAAGGGTCTTGTGGCTCACCTTATCCACCTTGAACAGCAGGAGATGGCTTCTCAGCATGTTGCACAAATCCCAGATACCTTCGATGATGCTGAGTTCGAAGATTTGGAGAGGGACGGGGATAAAATACCGGAGTTAACGACTTAGAAGTTTAAAGGGCAGGGAGACTGACCTTATCTTTGGAGCGTCCTCTTGCAGGGCTAAAAGGAGATTAAAGAATGGAAGATCATGCAGGATTGTTGGATGTTAGGATTAGGGCTATCCAAGAAGTAACTTATGAAATTTTGATTAAAGGTGCTTACAAGGCCACAAAGTTTCTTAGTCCTAAGATGACTGTTAAGGCGACAAGAAAGAGGTATGATAAGAAGATCTGGCATGATGAGAAACAGATGCAGATTATGCTTACTATTGGACCTCCTAACTATGAAGAGCGGGAGATGCTGAAAAGGGCAAAGAAGGTTAGCAGTGCACCTGTTGACTTAGTTATTAAACACGAAAAGAAATAGTTAAGGCATCTCCCTGCCTACTTAAAGGTGCATTATGCTAGGATTTCCTAATAAAAGTGAGTTAATATTTGTGTTACTTACATTACTGTCATTTTGTCTGGCATCTGCTTTTATTATTTTGAACTTATTTAGGAACTAAATGACTGAACTGAATAAAGGAGTTCTGAAGAAGTTAGCAGAGTGGAAAAACAGTCCACTTCAGTTCGTCTCGGATTGTATCCAGGTGACACCTTCAGAGCAACAGATTGAACTCCTCATAGCAGTTAGAGAAGGAAAACGTATCAGTGTGCATAGTGGTCATGGAACTGGAAAGGATGCCTCAGTGAGTTGGATAATCCTATGGTTCCTTACCACCCGGCCCTTTGCTAAGGTTGTTTGTACAGCTCCAACGGCGCATCAGTTGGCAGATATTTTGTGGGCGGAATTGTCAAAGTGGCTTAGACGATCTACCTTGGCAGATGAGTTTGTTGTACAGAAAGATAAGATCTTCCAGAAGGATGCACCGAAAGAGTGGTGGTGTAGAGCGATTTCTGTTAGTGCCAAGGCTTCTAAAGAGGAACAGGCAGAGACGTTAGCCGGTCTTCATGCTGACCATCTTTTAATAGTGTGTGATGAGTCAAGTGGTATTCCCGATCCTGTCTTTATCCCCCTTGAAGGTGCCTTAACCCAACCTGATAATAAGACTATCTTGATTGGGAATGTGACTAAGGGACAAGGGTATTTCTTTGATACCCACTATCACAATGAAATTAAGAAGGACTGGATAAGACTTCATTGGGACTCTAGAAAGAGTACTAATGTTGACCCTGCCTATCCTGACTACATGGCAAGAAAGTACGGAATTAACTCTAACATTTACAGAATTCGTGTTGAAGGATTACCTCCTCTGGCAGACGATACAACCCTTATTCCCCTCTACACTGCGGAACAGTGTATTGGAAATGACTTTGAAGTGGCAGATGATGAACCCTTATATCTAGGTGTAGATGTTGCTCGGTTTGGGTCCGATGATTCCGTTATACTGCCAAGAAGAGGTAATCTTATCAGTCCTTGGGAACGCTTCAACGGTCTTAATACCATCTCCCTGGGTGGATTTATTCTGCAGTCTTACCAAGAGATGGAAGCTGCTGGATGCGCAATAGATGTTATAGGTGTTGGAGCTGGTGTTTCAGACTGGTTGTTTAAACACAATCTGCGAAACCTATATCAGGTAAATGTTACCGAGGCATCCATTGGACTAGAAAAGTTTGATCGTTTACGCGACCAGTTGTGGTGTGCAGTTAGAGATAAGTGTGCACTTGGTATTTACAGTTTTCCTGACATAAAGAACCCTGACGACACAGAGTCTTTGGGACAACAACTGGCTAATGAGTTGGGATCTGTCAGGTATGACTTCAACTCCCACGGTGGTATTAAGGTGGAGTCAAAGAAGGAACTTAAGGCCCGAGGCATTGCCAGTCCGAATATCGCAGATGCACTTTGTCTGTCTGAATACTTCTCAAACATCTCAACTAAGGTGTTTAAAAAAGCGAAATCTGAGAAAAGTAAGGTAATTAGGCCTTGGCAATTTAACGGAAGTAAAGGATCTGGGCGAGTTCGAAGCCAGAGGTGGATGGCTATTTAAGATCCGTCCAATAAATGTACGAAACTTGAAAACATAACAGGAGAGAGGCAATGGCTGGCAAAATATCAGATTTCATAATTCAGAAACTAATGGCCTCGGAGCAGAAACCTCAGCAGTCACAGGAAATTCCCTCCCCTGAGGCTACTGCAGGTACTGCTCCGGGTCCTTCCCAAGGCCAACCTGCTATGATGCCCCCGCCTCAAGGTGGAGGTCAGGGTGGAGTTGATCCTTTGACTGACGAAATCGCTAAAAAACTTGCAATCCTGGAAGGTGATCCTGCACAGAAGTACCAGATACTCGTGCAGTTGATTCCGCAGATTGCGGAAGCTTTCATGATGCGAGCGCAGCAGGAGCAGCAAGGTGGACAGGGTAGCGGGTATGATGTTCAGTCTGGTGGGATGGGACAGCCTTAATAATTGACCTTGTGTTGTCTCTTTT
>Ga0172381_10004767_pt1 | contig 13928 bp, 12 predicted proteins | sample Leawel6488metaG_FD_119754 | JGI IMG/M metagenome (GOLD analysis project Ga0172381, IMG submission 119754) | Leachate microbial communities from a municipal landfill in Southern Ontario, Canada - Leachate well 64-88 metaG | ecosystem: Engineered > Solid waste > Landfill > Unclassified | place... | reverse complement strand
TTGGATGCAAGGGAACACACCCCAACAGGCTTGGAACAAAACCCCAATGAGGCTCCAGCCTTTAGAAGAATTGGCGTTATTGGACTTATTGGTGCAAGTTACTATTTTTCAGACAAATTCAGCATAACATGGTCCTACAACTATTCTCTTTATAGCATAAGGAGTGGTGAGGCTGAAATTTATGACACCTGGAGCTTAAAACAACAGAACGACCAGCGACATAACTATATGTCGTTTATGCTTGGATACAGATTCTAATTAATAAAAGGATTATTCTCTTTCTCGTAGCCAATGGTTGTTGTCGGACCATGACCACAAACACAAACAGTTTTTTCTGGTAAGGGGAAAAGATTTTCCTTTATACTCTTCATTAAAACATCAAAATTTCCACTTGGGAGGTCTGTTCTTCCAATTGAGTTTTGAAACAATACATCGCCTGTTATAACAAATCCTTCGTTTTCATTATAGAAGCAAACGCTGCCGGCACAATGTCCTGGAGTTTCAAAAACAATAAGTTCACTCTCACCATATTTTATCTTATCGTCCTTAGTAATATATTTGAACTTAACATCCTCAATGCCTTCAACATTAAAACCCATCATTTCTGCTTGAGCATCAACAATTCTAATCATTTGATTCCCATCCTTATGCAGTTCTAATGGGAGGTTAAATTCTTTTGTTATCCAACCTGCTCCGCAAATATGATCAATATGAGCATGAGTAAGCAGGATATGTTTCACTTTCAAATCATTTGACTTGATATAATCAAGCAGTTCTTTTCTTTCTTTTTCACTTTGGCAGCAAACATCAACCAAAACACATTCTTTAGTTTGGTCAAACACCACGCTGCAATTCACCTCAAAATGGTTGAATGGTAGTATATTTATCATAATTCAAGTTTTTTTGCTTCATTCCAAATCTTATCCAATTCCTCTAAGGTCATCTCTCTCATATCTTTTTTTTGTTTCTTAACCTCTTGTTCAATATATTGGAATCTTTGAATAAATTTTTTATTTGTTCTTTCTAATGCTGTTTCAGGATTAACGTCAATAAAGCGAGAATAGTTTATTAGGGAAAATAATACATCGCCAAATTCTTGTTCTGTCTTCTTTTTATTGCCTGCCTTAAGCTCAACTTTCAACTCTTCAATCTCTTGCTCAACCTTCTCCCAAACCTGCTCAATATTATCCCAGTCAAATCCCACACCTCTTGCCTTGTCCTGAATTCTATATGCCTTAACAAGTGCTGGCAATGTTTTAGGAACTCCACTAAGGGTAGATTTTGTTCCGTTGTTTTCCTTAAGTTTAATTTGTTCCCAATTTTCCATAACTTGCTGTGCATTATCTGCACGAACTTCTCCATAAATATGAGGATGCCTTCTGATTAGTTTCTCATTCAAGCTATCCACAACGTCCTTAATGTCAAAGCTCCCTTTTTCAGAGCCTATCTTTGCATAGAAAACAATATGAAGGAGCAGGTCGCCAATCTCTTTTTTAATCTCACTGTCATCATTCTCAATTATTGCATCTGCCAGTTCATAGGTTTCTTCAATGGTTAGATGTCGAAGTGTTTCGAAGGTTTGTTTCCTGTCCCAAGGGCATTTCTCCCTTAGCTCATCCATAATGGTTAGCAGTTTATCGAAGCTTTCTAAGGTCTTTTCCCTTCTATTTTCTTTATCCATTTATTTTCGTTTATCCATTTATTTTCTTTCTATATCTTTTTATCCTTCAATTGTCAGTGGTCAATTCCCAGTTGTTAGCAATCCTAATCATATCCTCAACATTAAGCTCTTTCATACAACGGAAATGTTTTTTAGGACATTTGCTATATCCGTGTTTATGACAAGGGCGACAACTCAGGCTTTTGTTCTCAAATATATGAACTTCCGATTTCGAATCCTTAGGCATATAAGGATACATGCCAAAATCCAAAACAGTGTTTCCCCAAATGCTTATAATGTTTTTGTTAAGGGCAGAACTAATATGCATTAGCCCTGTGTCGGGAGAAATAACTCCATCACTATTCTTAATCAAAGAAGCAGTCTGGTTGAGGTTATAGGCTCCACATGCATTAAAAACTCTTGCTCCAACAGCATTTTCAATTCTGATGGCTTTTTGTCTATCTTCCTTTGAGCCAAGCAAAACAATTGATTTATTGATTCCCTCACAAAGCCTAATTAACATATCAACAGGCATTTGCTTAGTGTTATGTTTGCTACCAACAACAACCGCAATATACCCTTCTTGAAAGCTTAGAGGCAAAGCATCAGGTGAAATATAGTCTTCTTCGCACAGAAAATAATCCAAGCCTTGTCCGTCATCACTAATGGCCATATCCCTAACCACATCAAAATACCTTTCAACAATATGTCTTTTAGGCATCTTATTAATTTTCCACTTAACCAAAAGCCATTTCTTAAACCTTAAGGGGTTAAATACTTTTGTGAGCTTAAGTAGTCTAAGGCGGATTATAAATGAACGGATTTGATTGTGAAGGTCGAAAACATAATCATAGTTTTCCTTTTTCAACTCCTTTATGGTTTGGGAAACTGAATCAGAAAAGCAAATTATTTTATCAACATATGGGTTATTACTTAATATAATTGCATTATTTGCCTTAATTAAATAATGTATTTCACAATTAGGGACTTGCTTCTTTAAACATCGCAAAATGGGAGTTGTCAAAACAATATCTCCAATTGAACTAAGACGAATTATTAAAATTTTGGGGTGATTATCCATTTCAAATTAACCTACTGATCCTTCTAAACTTATGCTTAATAATTTTTGAGCCTCAACAGCAAATTCCATCGGCAACTTATTTAAAACCTCTTTGGCATAACCATTAACAATCAATCCTATGGCTCCTTCTTGAGATATGCCTCTTTGGCGACAATAGAATAATTGGTCTTCAGAAATTTTAGATGTAGTTGCTTCGTGTTCAACAATTGAGGAGTGGTTATCGGTTTTGATGTAAGGATATGTATGAGCTCCACATTTGCTGCCCAAAAGCAAAGAATCACATTGAGAATAGTTTCTTGAGTTTGATGCTCCCTTATTAATCCTAACCAATCCTCTATATGAATTTTGACTCTCTCCAGCCGAAATACCTTTCGAAATAATGGTGCTTTTGGTGTTTTGACCAAGATGAATCATTTTTGTTCCAGTATCGGCTTGCTGACGATTGTTGGTAACGGCAACAGAATAAAATTCTCCAATAGAATTATCCCCTTTCAAAATACAGCTTGGATATTTCCATGTTATTGCAGAACCAGTCTCAACCTGAGTCCAAGATATTTTTGCATTATTACCCTTACAAATAGCTCTTTTGGTAACAAAATTATAAATTCCTCCATTACCATTCTTATCTCCAGGATACCAGTTCTGAACAGTTGAATACTTAACCTCAGCATCCTTCATAACAACAATTTCAACAATAGCAGCATGCAATTGGTTCTTATCTCTTTTTGGAGCCGTGCAGCCTTCCATATACGACACATAAGCACCCTCATCAGCCACAATCAAAGTTCTCTCAAACTGACCAGTGTTTTCAGCATTAATCCTAAAATAGGTTGAAAGCTCAATCGGACATCTAACCCCCTTAGGAATATAACAAAAAGAACCATCACTAAAAACAGCCGAATTAAGAGCAGCAAAATAATTGTCACCATAAGGAACAACCGAAGCCATATATTGCTTCACAAGCTCAGGATGATTTTGAACAGCCTCACTAAAAGAACAGAAAATAATCCCCTCCTTCATAAGAGTTTCCGAATAAGTTGTTTTTACCGAAACGCTATCCATAACAGCATCAACAGCCACAGAGCCCATTTGTTTTTCATCATCCAAAGAAATCCCCAAACGATTAAAAGTATCAACCAACTGCTCATCAACTTCATCACCACTAACATTTTGTTTAGGAGCAGCATAGTAGATAATGTCTTGAAAATCAATTTCAGGAATATCCAAGTGAGCCCAAGTAGGCATTTTCATAGTAAGCCATTTCCTGTATGCCTCCAGCCTAAACTCCAACAACCACACCGGCTCATTCTTCATCCTCGAAATATACCTTACCACATCCTCACTCAAGCCCTTCTTAATAACATCAGTTTCAATGTCAGTAACAAAGCCATATTTATATTCACTATTAGTAATATCTTCAATTAAATTCTTTTCCTTTTCCATACTTTTGCTTTCATTATAAAATATAAAGTGCAAAAATACAATATAATTATACGAATTGAAATTTTTGACAAATTATTTTTAGAAGACATTAAATTTCACAACCCAAAACAGCCCAAAAACAATACATATCAGTAATAATTACACATTAGAATAGTTTATTGATAAAAAAGTGTTCATATTGGCAACAATTAAAGCATTGAGAAACAATATACTAATATATAGCCCTATCAGAAAAATGCTTAATTATATTGATATTATTATAAATTTGTTTACTTTTGCTTTCAGAAAAATGGAGAATCTCGAAAATCCAAAACAGAGTAGAGGAAAAAATAACTTTAATATTATGAAAAAAGTTTTATTTGTATTAGGAGCTATTGGAGCAATGTCATTAGTTGCTTGTAATGGAACAAAAGATTGCGCTTGCGATATCTACGATGCTGATGGTCTTGTTTGGGTAACCAGTACAGAGGCTGGCGTTAATGGAACACTTGACGTATTAGAATTTGATGGAGAATGTGAAGATGCTACTTGGAAAGATCTTCCAACTGACAACGATAAACATTGGGCAGAATTAGCAACAGACTTTACACTTAAATGTAAAGAAAAGTAAGAGATTACTGTTTCTGACAAAAAAGGAGTATTACAACCGTAGTATTCCTTTTTTTTTATGCAAAAAATAAATCCGTGCAAATCCGTGAAATCCGTGGACAAAAACATCTGTGGATAAAAAAATCCGTGAAAATGGGGTGAAATTACCTAATTAATCTATCTTATAATTATCTGACATAGATAAGAATAATCGGAATAAAACGCATTATTATTTTTCCTTGATAAAAATAAATTTTTCCTTGATATAAATTTTTTTTTCCTTGATATAAATTTGTCTTTATCCCTTTTAAATTTTACTGCATCAAATTCCAACCCATAGGCAAAATTCCTTTTCGTTTCAAATCCGCATGAACATATGTAGGGGGGAACCTATGTGTTGTCCCTTTTAAAATTATTGAATCTATTGATGTGGGGGGTGTTTGGCTTTTCTTTTTTTTTGATATTGTTTTCCTTTGGTAATTAAATTTTCTATACCTTTGAGGGTTGAAATTTATTAGAAAATGCAACCATTTATTGTTTAAGTTATGGCTAATGAAGCAAATGAAAGTGTTATGAGAATTAATAAGCCTTTGGTTGGGACTATATTCCGAATTGTTATTGGTTTGGTTTTTATTTTGTCTGCTGTCCTAAAGTATTTATCTATTGAGGCGGTTGATTTGTTCTTTTTCGATCATAAACTTTTGCCTTGGGTTGTTACTACCTTTGCTTCAAGATTTCTTATTGCTTTTGAGGCTTTGGTTGGCTTGATGCTTGTTATTGGGATTTATCCTAAAACCACTAAGGTTCTAACTCTAACATCTCTTATTGGCTTCACTGTTTATCTTTTTCTTAAGCCTCTTCTTTTTGATGTTACGCAGGAAAATTGTTATTGTTTTGGTGATATTGTTCAGTTTTCCGACACTCAAACTATTATTAAAAATATTCTTTTGCTTCTTATGGCTCTAACTCTTTATTGGGCTAAGGGCTGGAGGCCTAAGTTCTCTAAATATATTCTTATTGGGTTGGTTGTGATTACTCTTGGTGTTTGTTTTACCATCAAACCTCCTGATTTTATTCAGGCTAAAATCTATAAGCATTCTGTTGATATTCGCCCTGAGGTTTTTGAACTGGTGAAGGAGTTGGATAATGTTAAGGCTCTTAATGTTAGTCAGGGTAGGAAGGTTGTTGGTTGGTATAGCACTGGTTGTAAGTATTGCAAACGGGCTGCTAAAAGAATTGATATCATTATTGATAGGCATAATTTGGATAAGGAGGATTTTATTGAAATTTTTGGGGGCAAGGAGAAACCTTTAACTGAGTTTTATCAGGAGTCGGGGACTAAGCCTCTAAACAACACTTTTATTCCTATTATTCCTTTCCTAAATACTACTCACGGACTTATGCCCGTTATCTTTTTGTTGGAAAATGGCAAGGTTGTCAAGCTCTACAAATTAACCACAATTGATGAAGAATTTATTGTCGACTTTTTACAAAATAAAAATTAATATTATGAAAAAAACTCTTTTATTTGTTATGGTATTAGGTTGTGTTTCTTTGGTTTCATGTACTCAAAACGATTGTACATGCGTTGCAACTCAACAAAAAAAATCTACTTCCTCTGGTTCTTCTTCCACCTATCCTGTTTATGATTGGGGCGGAAGTTGCAGTAGTATTTCTCCAACCGATATTCCTGAAATTAGCAATAACGGAACGGAATATAATCTTGATTGTTCTGAGTTATAAAAATTACTTCTTCTTTTCTAATAACATTTCCACAACTTCTGCGTTTTAGAATTAAATAAAATTTTAAACACAAAACATTATGGTCAGAATTCTATGGGTGGATGATGAGATTGATTTGCTAAAACCTCATATACTTTTTCTTGCAAAAAAAGACTACGAAGTTATTCCAGCAACTGATGGGCAAGAGGCCTTAGATATTTTGGAGCAGCAGTTGGTTGAGATAGTTTTTTTGGATGAAAATATGCCAGGTCTTTCGGGCTTGGAAACATTAAATCTTATTAAGGATAAATATCCTTCACTTCCTGTTATTATGATAACTAAGAGTGAGGAAGAACAAATAATGGAGCAAGCCATAGGCTCAAAGATATCAGATTATTTAATTAAGCCAGTTAATCCAAATCAAATTCTTCTTGCTCTCAAAAAGCATCTCCAAACAAAGCGATTGGTCAGTGAAACTTCAACACAAAACTACCAACAACAATTTCGTGAAATTTCTATGCGTCTAATGGACAGGATGGATTCAAAAGAGTGGATTGATGTTTATAAGAAGTTAGTATTTTGGGAATTGGAGTTAGCTTCTTCTGAAGATGAAAGCATATATGAAATCCTTCGTCAGCAAAAAGATGAGGCAAATACTCAGTTCTGCAAGTTTTATGAAAAATTTTATAGCAACTGGCTAATTGGTAAGGAACAAGATAAGCCAATGCTTTCACACACTGTTCTAAAAGAAAAGCTCTTCCCAATTCTAAAAGATGATGTGCCAACTTTTCTTATTGTTATAGACAATTTCCGCTACGACCAATGGAAGGCAATTCAGCCTATGGTTGAGGAGTTTTATAGAACAGAAAAAGAGGATATATACTATAGTATAATTCCCACCACAACGCAATATGCAAGAAATGCTATGTTCTCGGGTTTGATGCCTTCAGAAATTGAAAGAAAATATCCATCTCTATGGGTTAATGAAGACAAGGAAGGCAACAAAAATCAAAACGAACATGACCTTTTAAAAGAAAACCTCAAGCGTTATGGTCTAAACTTAAAAACAACATATCATAAGGTTCTTAATGCTCAATATGGCAAAAGAATGATTGAAAACCTGTCTAATATGCTTCAAAACGATTTGAATGTTATTGTTTACAATTTTATAGATATGTTGTCGCATGCAAGAACAGAAAATGAATTGGTTAGAGAATTGGCAGAGGATGAAAAGGCATATCGTTCGGTAACTCAAACTTGGTTTGAACATTCGGCCCTAAAGGATGTTCTTAAATTCTTAAGCAATAAAAAAGTAAATATAATTATAACAACCGACCATGGTTCGGTGAAGGTTGATAGACCAATAAAGGTTAAGGGTGATAAAGGAATTTCCACAAATTTGAGATATAAAGTTGGTAGACTTATGGATTATAACCCAAAAGAAGTGTTTGAGGTTAAGGATTGCGCGCAAATCTTTCTCCCTAAATTAGCCATCACATCTCCTTTTATCTTTGCAAGAAGTAATGACTTTTTCGCCTATCCTAACAACTACAATCAATACGTACAATACTATATGACAACCTTCCAACATGGAGGTATTTCCATGGAAGAAGTTATGATTCCTTTTATTTCCATTAAACCAAAATAGATTAGATGAGCCAATATATAGCCGAATCATTAGACGAGCTACCCCTGATTGCCAAGCAAATAATTGAAAATAATCCAGAGAGTAGGATTTTTCTTTTGGAAGGAGCAATGGGGGCGGGCAAAACAACATTCACAAAGGCAATATGTGAATATTTTGAAGTAGAATCAAATGTTTGTTCTCCAACCTTTGCAATTGTTAATGAATATTTTTCTAACAAAGTAGGCAAGATTTACCATTTCGATTTCTATAGGATAAACAAAGAAGAAGAGGCCTACGATATTGGAGTTGAAGAATATCTATATGGAGGAGATTATTGTTTTTTGGAATGGAGTGAGAGGATTTCTAATCTACTCCCTGAGCATTATGTTAAAATCAATATCACCGAAATACAAAACCATTATAGAGAAATAAAAATAGAGAGGATTTAATCCTCTCTATTTTTTATTCTTGTTCTCTATATCCCTTAATCAATCCCCTCTCAGCCTTAGAAATAAAATCTAATATTTCATCAAGAGCTGGTGTTTTGGGTAGGGTTTTTAGTTTTTCAAATGCTTTTGAATAGTTAAGCCCTGATTGAAAAACAATGGTATAATAATCTTTTATCAGGTTGATTGTTTCTTGCTCAAAACCCCTTCTTGCCAAGCCAACAGAATTTATTCCACAATATGATAAAGGAAATTTTGCTCCCTTAACAAATGGGGGAACATCTTTGTCAACCAGTGAGCCTCCCATAAGAATTACGTGAGAACCAATTCTGGTAAATTGATGAATAGCACTTAATCCTCCAATGATGGCATAATTTCCAACTTCAATATGTCCTGCTAAGGTTGCTCCATTTGCCAAAACACAGTTGTCTCCAATAACACAATCGTGAGCAATATGAGCATAAGCCATAATAAGATTGTTATTTCCAATTTTTGTGTAACCTAAGGCTTTTGTTCCTCTGTTTATTGTAACTGATTCTCTTATTATGTTGTTGTCTCCAATATCAACTGTTGTCTTTTCTCCTGCAAATTTTAAGTCTTGAGGAACGGCACTTATTGATGCATTAGGGAAAATTTTGTTGTTTTTTCCAATTCTTGCACCAGGGAAAATGGTAACATTAGGGCCAATCCAACAATCATCTCCAATTTCTACATCCTCATATATCACAGAAAATGGTTCAATTATAACATTTTTACCTATTTTGGCGTCAGGGTGAATATAAGCTAAGGATTGATTCATAATTTTGTTTTAAATTGTTATTTATTTTTAGCAATTTGAGCCATAAGTTCTGCCTCCATAACTAATTTGGAGCCAACATAAGCCTCGCCCTTCATTTTCACAAGACCTCTTCTTACAGGTTCAGTTAAAAACAAACGGAAAATTAAGGTGTCACCAGGAACAACTTTCCCACGAAATCTCACACCATCAATTTTTAAGAAATAAGTATTGTAGTTTTCAGGGTCTTCATAATCTTTAAGAACTAATATGCCTCCAGTTTGAGCCATTGCTTCAACAATTAAAACTCCCGGCATAACAGGTTCTGAAGGGAAATGTCCATTAAAGAAGTCTTCATTTGATGTAACATTTTTAACTCCCACAACATATCCTTCGCCAGCTTCAATAATTTTATCAACTAAAAGCATTGGGAATCGATGAGGTAAAATGGTTTTAATATCATTGATATTTAAAACAGGTTCTTGATTTGGGTCATACTTAGGAGCCCCTATCATTTTTTCCATAATTACTTTCTTTATTAGTTTTGCAAATTCTGTGTTGGCATGATGTCCTGGACGCTTCAAGATGAAATGTCCTTTCACACCAATCCCTAATAGTTTTATGTCTCCAATAAAATCTAATAGTTTATGCCTTACAGGTTCATTTTCAAATTTTTTGTTAATATGATTTAGAATCCCTTTTTCTGCCTTAACAGTATGAGGATCCTTGTTAAACACCTTTGCCAAATGTTCTATCTGCTCTTTATTCAAATCTTCTTCAACAAAAACCAAAGCATTATCCAAATCACCACCCTTTATCAAATTAAGTTTAAGTAATTGTTCTATTTCATGAAGGAATACAAATGTTCTACAATTTGCAATTTCTTTGTCGAAATTTTCAAGCGAATCAATGCTGAAAGATTGCTTCTCAAGCACAGACGAATTATAGTCAATAGTTATATCAACTTTAAACCCGTCGTAGGGTAGAACTGTTAATTCAATATCCTTTGTTTGGTCAATATATGTGATAGGTTCTTTAACAGAAAAATAGTATCGCTTAGCCAACTGTGGCTGAACTCCAACTTCTTTAATTGCTTCAACCCACAATTTTGAGCTTCCATCTAAAATAGGGATTTCATCTCCATCTATTTCAATTAATGCATTATCAATTTTGAAAAAATGAAGAGCAGCCATAAGGTGTTCCAAAGTAGCAACTTTTGCTCCATTTTTATCAAGAGTAGTCCCTCTGGAAGTGTCTGTGACATTTTCAACCAAGGCAGGGATAATAGGTTTATTCTCTAAATCAACCCTACAAAAATTTATGCCAGTGTTAGCATCGGCGGGTAATATAGATATAGTTACATCTTTTCCAAAATGTAACCCCTTACCACTAAGAGTAAGTTTAGACTTTATTGTGTTTTGTTGCTCCATAGCTTATCAATTTGCAAAGGTATAATTTTTTTTGAAAGCTAACAGCATAAAATTCCAAAACCCTATCTGAAAAAACATAAAAAAGACAGTTAAGATATTTAATTTCCTCTTTTTAATCAAAATAACAAAAGCAAGAAAAAAGGCTGACCTAAGGTTTTAATTTAAGTCAGCCTAACAAATTTTATATTAATACTCTTATTTATAAAGTGAAAATGTGCCTTTATCTGTAATTACTTCATTTCTCTTTCCTGCATAACGATATTTTGCTACCCAAACATAGGAGCCCTGTGGAACAATTTCTCCTTTATGGGTACCGTTCCATGCTTTTTCTTGGTTGTTTGCAGTATATATGCATTCTCCCCAACGATTATAAATTTGAAGTTCAAACTCAACAGGATTGTCAATATAAACTCTGAACTGAGATATTCTTGGGTCAGGGTCGTAAACATATATTGCATTTGGAGCCCAAAGATAATGCGTTTTAGCAATTCTTATAGAATTTACAACTGAGTCCTGGCATCCAGCATCATTTTGAACATAAAGATTAATTTGATAAGATTGGTTTGTGTCTGAAAGTTCAAACAAGTGAACAAATATTGATTCAGTTGAGGTTGCACCATCGCTTAAAAGCCATCTTCTTGAAACACTTCCATTAGTTTCATCGCTAAAAATTACAGTTGGGTCAAGGTCGTTTACAACAGTTGGGTTAAATGACATTTGAGCAACAGGCAATGGATTTACAAAAACAATAACAGTGTCAATGTTTTCGCAACCAATATCATTTAATCCATGTGCAAAATACATTGTGGATTCATGTGGTCTCACAGTTAAGTTTGTTAGTGTACTATTTTCAGCATCAGCATCAACAGGGAAAGATTTCCAAAAATAATTTTCAGCATCTCCACTGACATATATTTGTGCTGAATCGGAATAACAGATGTTAACATCTTGGTTTGCAGTAACTATTGGTTTGTTGAGGGCGGTAACAATTATTGTTTCTATTGTCTCACATTGAGCAGGTCCATATTTAACGCTAACCTCATATTCTGTTTCATTCTCAATTGGTCTTGTTGAAATTGTTGATGTAGCTTGCCCTGTTGACCATAAGTAAGTACAATTAGGTAAAGAAGAATTCGCTGTTAGAATTGTTAAATCACCCAAACAAATCCTATCTTCTCCACTAATGCTAACTACTGGGGCTTCGTTAACCGTAACATTAATTGATGTTGTGGCTTCACATTCAAAATTATCTGTTAATTTATAATTAATAGTGCCCGTATTTTGAGGAGAATATACTAATGTGTCATCTGTTGAAATAGGGTTATTTATATCATAATACCATAAAGATGTTCCTGCGACAGGATTTTCATTTGTATTCCATAACCTTATAGTATCATTCTTGCATATTGTCATATCATTTGCAAGTGATACATTAAACGTACGTGGATGAACCTTAATAGAATCTCTTCTTGTACAAATTAATTGTTCGTATTCATTAAGGTTGTCAACTTCAAATATATAGGTTGTGTTTTCAGTTGGAGAAACTACAATTGAATTAGGATTAGCAATATCTTGATAAGTAGGAGATATCATTCTATAATAAGCTCCTCCTTCTAATGAAATATTCATATTTGAGCCTAAGCAAATTGTGTCATGAAGTCCAACATTCCCGTTATGAGTAATAATAAAAGGATCTAATTCAATAGGATTTACCAAACAAGAGTCCTCATATATCAAATTCACTCCATCAAGTCTTTGAATGGTTGTTTCCATAATATACCAATGAGCACCTTCAGCAGAAGTTGGATTAGCAATAGCTTCGAAATTATCATTAGCAGCAACTGGAGTTCTTGCTCCACCAGAGGCAGGTCTTCTATACCATGCAGTCCATGAGTTTAAGTTTCCCTCTGGTCTAATTCTCCAGGCTTCATTTGTTGCAGTCCAATTTGTTGAGTTATATGTTACTCCTGCACTATTTGTAATTACAACAGCTTGAGTCCCTGTTTGATTTTGTATCCCTAATGTTGCATTCCCACTATTTGTTGAGGTACAACATGTTTTGCTTGGAAGATAAAACTCAATAGTATTTGTTGTTTCGTACAATACAAGCATACTTGTTGCATGTACAGATGTGTTCCCAAATAGAGGGACGTCATAAAAACTTATAATTAATCTTCTGCATGGATACTCACCAGCAATATAGAAATACATTTTTCCCCAATTATTATTTGCATTAAAATAAATATCGTGATAAGGAGCGAAAATGCAATTTAGAAACTCAGAATTTGTTGAAGGGAGGTTTATACCTGCAGAATAACTACAATAATTACTTGGATTAAACTGATTCCCTGAAGCAACTCCCAGATTCCACGAAAGAACAGCATTTGAGCCAACAACACATTGACTTAAATTGTTTTGTCCATAGAAGGAAAAAATAAAAGGTTCTGCAGTACTTGGTTGTCCAAAATCCAAACTCATTACCTCTCCCCAAATATCATCTTGAGGAAGGATATAATCAACCTTATTTGGATATTCACTTAGGTTAAATGTACAAGGAGGAGTAAAAGGTATTGATTCGTATATGTAGGAGTCGGAAGCACCAGGGGCGAAAACTTTTGGAGATAATGTCACAAAAGGCATAGGGCAGGTTAGTTGTATAGTTTGTCCAGAACAATCAACATTATTTGTGACATCGTGTATTGTGGCATCAGGACAAGATTGAGAAAAGGCATTTCCACCTAACAAACCTAATAAAAGCAAACCTAATAAAAACTTCTTTTTCATATGAATTCCAAATTTTAAAGTGCAAAAATAGTTATTTTCTATTATTATAACACTATATAACCCATATTGTTTAAAAATCAAAAAAGTTTTTTTGTTTTTCCACTCTATACATTAATATAAGGAGACATCAAATTCCTATTTTAACTTCATGATTTATTATTTTAAAATTGCATCAATTACTTGTTTTTATCTTTTTATTTAGCCTTCTTTGAGAGATAATCCATCAATATCAAAAAATAATAATAAAAAATAGTTTAAATAATAATTCGGATAATCAGTCACTTAAAATAAAAAGGGTAAAAAAGATTAAAAAAAAGGGTATAAAAATTTTGTAGTTTAGAAAATAGTTGTACTTTTGCACTCCCAATCAGG
>Ga0172381_10004766_pt1 | contig 13933 bp, 12 predicted proteins | sample Leawel6488metaG_FD_119754 | JGI IMG/M metagenome (GOLD analysis project Ga0172381, IMG submission 119754) | Leachate microbial communities from a municipal landfill in Southern Ontario, Canada - Leachate well 64-88 metaG | ecosystem: Engineered > Solid waste > Landfill > Unclassified | place... | reverse complement strand
TTCTAACAATTCATAATTATTAAATTCCCTTGAACCTGCTATGATTACTCTCATTTATTACTCCTTTCTTTTTGGTAATTATATTATATATTTTGGTTCTGATAATGTCAATATATTATATTTCGTTCATTAGTATAATATAGATTTCAAATAATAATGAAAACAACAATAAATATAAACCCCACTAATCTCTTTCTTAGGTATGAATATAAATGGCAAATTATAACGATAATTGAATGTATGTAAACTGCCTATGAATGATTTTTTATTATATTGTGTTTGATAATTGTTTTCATAAATATCATGATAGTTTGCGTTTTCTATGAGTAAAAACATCTTCCCTGGGAATAGACTTAATTCTTTTTCAAACCTATCTCTCTCTTTACTTAGATTTCCTGATAATTCTTCTAAAGATCCTTTGCGTTCTATTGCTACTTCTTTATCAAAATATAAATCCCTAGGTATTGAAAGAATCTCATTAGCTTTTATGTAAAATGAATAATCTCCTTGTGATAATGCTTTAGATTTGTATGATATCTTTTTATCGTCAAAGTATTTAGTAATGTGATCACAAGATTTTTCACGTTTATCAATTAATATTGTTATAGATCTTAATATTTGGTCTTTTTCTTTTTCGGTATATTTATATTTATTAAACATAGTTTACCTCTTTATTAATGGATGTTTTCCATTTATATCCTCCAGCAGTTTTAGAATCACCCCTAATTACTCTTGCAATATTTCCTCTATAAACACCAGTTTTTCTTTCTGCTTCGGATATGCTTTTAAATTTATTAATTAATTTATCATCTAATGAAAACATAAATACTTGAATTCTTTTACCTTTATTTTCTAATTCTAAATTATCAACTCCTTTCATTATGGTAATTGTATCTCTTGAATAACATAAATTAGATTTTGATTTTAAATCTTTATCGATTTGCCATTCATCAGGAAATTCTTTTAATTTACTAGCATTCGGTAAACTCTCTATAAATTGTACGTAATTTTTAAAATTTCTTAAGTATTCTTCAACATAAATACCTTTATCACCATAACTTTTATATTGGCAATGATTTAAATCATAACATCTTCCTATCATATTAAACCATCTCCACCATAAATAATGACATGTTGCATCTTCCATGCCTAAACACCCTACTCCATAGATAGTATTTTGATTAAAATCTTTTATTTTCTTATTTTTAATACTTAAAATGTAAACTGTTTTAATGCAACCACTTTCAAATTTTATTATTCTTTTTCTAACATGTTCTGTATATCCTATTATTTCAAAAGTTTGACCCCATATATTTGTATGTTTTTCACCTATTACAAAGACATTCTTAGATCCTTTTTTCATTAAATCCCTCCACATGTGTTTTATATTTATTATTAATATTATAATTCCTCCTTTAACCAACTTGATAATACAATTTCTTTCTCTTCTGTTGTTTCATACATTGCCTTACCTTTAGAATTTTTGCCTATATACTTCTTTTTAAATCTTTCGGTTAATCCAGTGATACAAATTATATCAAATTTCTCAAATGGATTTCTTTTATAGCTTTTCATATCAGTTTTATATGATTCAATTGTTCCGTTATTGATATAGTATAAAGTTGGTATATAACTGTATTTTGTATTTATATCTGTGATAAAAGCATACTCTTTTGAAATATTTTGATCAATTGTCATAGGATATCCTAAAAATTCAACTTCTGTTTGTATTTGTTCTTTAGTTGTCATTGAATCGTTAGGGATAGTAATCCATAACTCATTTAATACTGTCTGATTATCAGTGATGATATATTTTTTTTCTGTTTGTCTAGAATAATTGGTTAGAATTTCTTGGTCAATATTAAATTTTAGTGCTTTATCTTTTGATAATTGTTTTGCTGATCCAAGAACATCATACAACTCAACATATCTTAGAAGCTTTTTATTATTACCAAATTCTTTAAAGAAATTTAATTTGATAAGAATATCTAATTGTTTTGAATTTATTCCTGTAGATTTGATATCTGGTAATACAGATGGGAAATCATTATATTTGTTATCTTTTAATTCATACAATTTCTTAGCTATATCTGCATTACAAAACTTAATACTTTCAATTCCTTTATAAATAGTTTTTGATTGTTTATCATATGTATATGTAGCTATTGATTTTCTAAACTTAATTGATTCTATTGGGATACCTTTTAATTTAGCCAATTCGGTACCATTTCTAATATCATCTTCATTATTTGCATTGTTTAGGTATGAAGTTATAAATTCTCCTGGGTAATAGTATCTAAAATATCCACATAAATAACCAATCATACTGTAACCTGTGGAATGGTTAAAACCAAACATATAAGAACTGGCTGATTCTATGATATCCAAAAATTCTTTTGCCTCTTTTTCAGATTCACTTCTTGATTTATTTGATTTATTACAATATCCTTCTAATATTTGTGGTAATGCTTTATCAATTCTATCTTTTTGTTTACGTCCAATTGCCCTTCTGACATTATCTGCTTCACTACCACTTAAACCACATATTTGTTGAAGGAAAGCAATTACATCTTCTTGAAATACCAAAAACCCATTATTATCTTTAAGTAAATCATCAATTAATTGAGATGGATTATTATTAAATTCTCTTGCTATCAATCTATCTCTATAACTAGCACCAGATGGGCGTAATGATGCATTAACAAGAGATAAGTCATTTATTTTGGTAGGGATATATTTCTTTAATAAATCAAAAGCATATTTTCCCTCAAATTGGAATATTCCTACAGGTGATTTTATTATATCATTCCATACATTTTGATCCTCCCAATTAATTTCATGAGACATAGGATAAGGAATACCAATTGTATCACAAGTATTTTTAATAATTTCAATATTTTTTAATCCTAAAATATCATATTTCACTAATGATACTTCATGAACTTCTTCCATATTAATACATAATATTCTTTTACCATCTTTCCAAATCGTTCCGTAATTATCTGGCAAAGACACAGGACTTGCAATCATACCTGCCGGATGTATAGATTGAGATACTGCTGTATTTAATAATCCATCAAAATAATAAAATAAATCTGGATATTTTAATTTTGCTTCTTCAGGATTTTTTTCATATGCTTCTTTAATTTGTGTAACATACGGGATAGGATAATTTAATGCTCTGCCTATTGCATCAATAGTACCCTTATCTACCATAGTACCGATTGCTAAGATATATGCTGTATAATCAATTCCGAATCTATTGATAATATAATTATAAACCAACTCCCTTTGTGAAGGCGAAAAATCCATATCTATATCACCAATTTCAATTCTATCTTCATTAGCAAATCTTGAAAATACTGTTTTCCATTTAACAGGATCTAGATCTATGATGTCAAGTATAAATGCAATTGTGCTTCCTCCAACAGATCCACGACAATTACCAAATGGAATATTATTTTCTTTACACCAAGTTGCCATTTCTGACATAAATAACATAAAACCAATCATATTAATTTTCTTAAATACTCTAAACTCTTCTAATATATTATTTTTGTATGTAGGATCTTTTGCAATAATACCACTATTAAGTTTTTCTTTAAATTTAGTATTTATAAGCTTTTTAAATACTTTCTCTTCGTTGTCATATAATTTAGGATATTTAAACGAAAAATCTAATTCATATTCATCTACGGACTCAGCCATAACATTAGTATTATTAATTGCTTCTAAATATACGTGTTCTGGTAATGCGTCTTGTTGCCTAAACATTTCAACTATTTCGCTATAATCCTTATAAGTTAAATCAAATTTATCCTCATCACTATATTCAATTTTCTTTGATTTTTGTAATATCGACCTACATTCTGCCTTGTATGAATTAAGTGAATGTGTGTCTGTGCCACATATTAATTTTTTAGAATATTTCAATGACAAGGTATATAATTTTTTATTATATGTTTTTTGATCTTTTGAATAAACATGTGGTTGTATTTCATAATAATCATATTTTTGTAGCAATTTTTCATAATATGAATTATCTTCGCTTAATCTATTTAATGGGGAAGCTAAACATGCAGAAATTCTAATAAGATTATCAGAAGTATTAAGAAATTCGTCAAACGATATTCTATTTTTGTAATAAAAATGATCTTCTTGAGTTGATAAATCTATAAGTTTATTTAACTCTCTTACCCCATCAAAGTTTTTACTAATAAGGATTGTATGAAAATTGTCTCTAATCTTTGTGTCTAACGATTCGGTTAAATAAATTTCTACTCCATGAATATACTTGATATTATTTTCATTACAATACATTTTCTTTTCTATGTGATTATAGATATTTCCATGTTCACTAAAACATATTGCTTTCTGTTCTAATTCCTTAGCTTTATCCACATACAGTTTAAAATTTGTACATGAGTCTTGTAAGCTTAACTCTGAATGGAGGTGAAATACTGTATAGTTTTGACTCATACAAATACCTCCTTGGTGACAATACCATAACTATTGAACAAATGTCGTTGTGGTGCTAATTTACCTAATAATTCATTTTCTTTTAAAAGTCTTACTTTAATTGCATCTTCAATATTTTTTTTATATCCTAGTTCTATTCTAGCACCTTCCCAATTTATATATATTCTCCAAAGTCCAGAATTTTTATTGAATGACACCCCTGTAACGCCACTTTTATTATTTTCTCTTAATCCACAATTTAAAGCATTAAGAGATTTATTTGAAGGCATTAAATTATTTTTCCTATTATTAAGTGTGTCTCTGTCAATATGATCTACTAATCCTTTGTAATCTAATATAAAATTTTGTAACATTATATAATCACCCTTTGAACTACCTGAACTTACATAACCCCATTCTTTTTCATATCTCCATTTTTTATTTAAAACTCTATGTAAATCATCTAAATCAATAATAGTTTTTGCAACTTCTTCATGTTTGGAATTTCTTAAAATTATTTCAACAAAATCACCATTATCATCTTTATTTATTATATAATTATTCCTATCACGAACAGTAATCTTTAGTATTTGTCCATAATTATAAATATGGTCATAATGTCTTCTGCATAACATTTGATTTGTTTCTGTACAAAATATTATTGAGTTTGTTGATCCACATACTTCACAAATTCTCTCTCTGTTTCTATGAGTTTGTGATTCATCAATAATTTTTTTATATTTAATTATTTGACCATAATGTTTTCTACATAATGTTTTGCCAATATAATCTCCTTTTATACCACATCTAGTTAGATCTTTTGAATGTCCACAAATTTCGCATTGATCTAATTTTATATTTGGTGTTTTATCTGTAATTTTACCTTTTCTTTTTAATTGTAAATAATGTTTATTACATAAATTCTTTCCAAATCTACTATTATAATAAAATTTTGGTGTATCTAATTCAGATATACTACATATACTGCATATTTGTATTTGTTTTTCATTCATATTATTTTAACCTTTCTTCACATTCATATCTGAAATTGCAAAGTTGAGAACAGAAAAAATCATCAACTTTTGCTTCAAAATCTTTTTCCTTACTAATTAATTCAATTGTATTTAATGCCCATTTTTTTGCTTCTTCAAAATCATTAATATTAAAAGGAATTTCTTCTATATTATTTTTTCTAAACATATTAAAGACTAATTTATCAGGATATTTACCATATTCTTCTACCATATTTGATGAATATAAATAAAGTTGTCTTCCATATTCTTTTTTTTCTTTTTTACTTTTAAATGATGCTTTTGATTTAAAATCTTGTACTATTATATTTTTATTTTTATCTTCTAGTAAACTATCAATAAACCCAACAAACTTAAAACCTTCTAATTCAAAATTAATCTTTTTCTCAATACCTAATATTTTATAATCATCAAAACCATCAAAATTAGTAAAATAATCTATTCCCTGATTTTTATAAGATTCAACTAAATTGACATATTTATTAGGTGGAAAGTCCCATACTCTTGATTCATATTGTTGATCAAACTCATTTACAAGTTCATATACTTCCAATTCTCCTTGGGCATAACGTTCAAATATTTCATGTACCATTGTTCCATATTCAGCAAATGAATTATTAACACCTTTTTCTTTTAGTACATATGATCTATACCAAGCATGTTTACATCCATGAAAACTATTAAGCCTACTAAAACTCCAAACCATATTATCTATATCAACCAATATTTTACCTCCTATATTTTAAACATATTATTTTTATTTTTAGTTAATTTAAGAAAATATTCTTCGCCCCTATCAACAGGAGAATCTTTTTCTTTAAATAAGTTATCATTATCTAATATGTAATACGCCAATCTTGTTTTCAGTTGGTTTTTATATTTACTAAAAAATTCAGGGGATACATCTTTATCAAATACAAAAATTATTTTGCAATTTAGTTGTATTAACTTGCGTATTTGCAATGGAGATATTTCTTGTCCTTGAGTAGAAACCGTATTCTTTACGCCCCATTGCCAAGTATACATACACGATTTTTCTCCTTCAAATACCAAAACTTCATCTTCAATATATTTTTTTGCTCTATTTATATTGTAAATATTTAATTGTCTATTATAAGGAAAAAGATAAAAATACTTCATATCTTTATAATTATCTTCAAATTCATGTGTGAATCTAGCTTTAACACTTAATAATTTATTATTTTCGTCCCTTATTGGAAATATTATTTTATCAGTACCATTGCTACCGTCCATTCCTACTTCAAATTCATTCTGAGTTTTACATTTTAAACCTTCTTGCCACCATTCATATGATGGTATTTGTGAATATTGTAATAAAGTATTTTCTGGTAAAATAATATTTTGTGTTAATAATAATTCCTTTTTTCTTTTCTTTTGTATATTATGTAATCTTTCATTCCAATCTTTTTTTGGTTTATATTCCTTAAATTCAATACTATAATTTAAAATATTACATATCCAATATTTTGCTTGTATAAATTCACAGTCTAATATGTATTGCACTATGTTGAAAATATCACCCTGAATACCTTTACTTCTAATATATGAAGTTAGTCCTTCTCCAATTTTAATTTGAACGCTTCTACTATTAGATGATTCTATATTACTAGGCAATTTAGCAGTAATTAATTTTCCATTTTGCTCTTGCTTAATATTTTCACAACCAAGTTGCTCAAGAAGGTATTCTATTTTTTCTTCTTTGTAGATACATTTTTTAATGATTTGTAAATCTGTCATAGAATACCTTCTTTTAATAATCTTTATATATTTTTGTCCAACCTATTTCTTGCCAACTATTACGATTAAATGAAACTTTAAATACTAAAACATCTAATCCAGTATCATTTGACATACCTCTTCTATTCTTAGAAGTAAATAATAACATATAGGTATAATTACTACTTTTTTCAAGTGTGAATTCTAAAGTTTCATATCCTTTTGGAAGATTTGAAGATTTACGATATTGACGAACTTTAATTTCTCTTTTACCATCTTTAAATTCATCATCCCATACACTTCTCATATGCCATGTTACACTTGCAACATTCTTGATCTTTTTAGCATCTCCTAAACAAGTTTCATCTAAAAATCTCTGTTTTACCATAGCGTCTGCTAATTGAACTGTTGTAAAGACGGCTAAATTTAATCCACCACCATTTGGTCTTGCTAGTTTATATATTCTTTCGAAGTCTTCCGTAAATTGTATCCAACGTTCACCCTTACCACCTTCTGTTGGTTTGGCTGTATCAATGATTAATCTTTTATATCCTCTATTAGCATAATATCTTATAGTCTTTTCTACATTACTAATTGTGTATATATCCAAGGGAACAAATTTTATATAATCATGTTTATTATTAGTAATCTTTTTAATTATACTTGTTGCTTCTTTTAGTTTAGTTTTATCTTCTTCGGAAAAATTACCTTTATCAATATTTTGACGATGAAAACCATTATAACCTTTTGATTGCAACCATTCATACATTTCATTTCCCATAATTGTAATTAATAATAATTTTTTATATTCATGTATACTCATTTCGTTTGCAATAATAAGTAATCTTTCACTATGTTTTACACACGACATAATTACTTTCGACATAGCAAATGATGTATTGTGACTAATAAACCCATTTGATACAAAATTGTGAGTTTCTGGAACGGTAAAATCCCAAACTACATTTTCGGATTCTTTTATTATTTCTATTTTATCAAAAAAGAAATTTGATGATAGATTATATAAATAATTATTTAAATCACTTTTATAATCTAAAGCTTCAATAATCTCCTTTAATTGATAACTGCTACAATTTCTATGATTATAAACTCCATTTAATATTCCTCTTTTTGTACCATCTAAACATTCAATTTTGTACATATACTCAGAATTATAATATTGATCATAATATTTTATTTTTAATTCATTATGTAATATACTTAAATTATTATATTGGTTATATATTAAATCAATATTTGAATTTACTGGTTTTTTAATACAATTTTCCAATCTTTCTACTTTATGTCTTGAATATCTAAATCCTATTTCTTCTCTAAATTTTTTCAGATTTTGACCCTTTATAAAAATTCGATAATATTCTTGTGCATATCCTTTAATATGTCTCATTTTTAAAGTAGATCTTATGCCAAAATTTAATAATAATAAATGAATTTGTCGTGATATTTCTTTTGAAGCAGTACACCATTCAAAACTTTCATTTCTTGGATCAATTGTTCCATCAGCATCAAATAATCCTTGTAAAAATGCTTTTACTGTTTTTTTATCCCCTTCTAGAACAGAAACTGGAACAACTTTATCTTTAGAAATGCTCATACTTAAACCATATTCATTTTTAAATTTATAATATAAATCTTTATTCCCAAAAAAGTAATCTGTAGAATTGCTATTAGGTTTGCATCTTTTAACAATATTATTTACATTTAATTTATTTTCTAGTATATTGTTTATTTTATTCGCCATAAATATATCTGATTTTGAATAACTCATGGAATAACTTTTAAACTTTCTATTTTCACCAGCTAAACAACCATCTCCAATTAATATTCCTAATAAATAGGATATATCATAATCAAGTGAATTTTTACCCCATAAATTATTATTTAAACTAATTGCAATAATATCATCTTGTTTTATGTTTTGTAATTGTTTAAATTCCAAATTTCCACTTTTATTAAGAATTACAATTGGATGTTCTAGTGTTCCTTCTATTTCATATCCTTGTGTGGTTTTAATTTTTATCGTTTTTGACAATCCCATATTGTAAAAATGAGAAGTTGATAAAGATTTTTTTATACCTGTATTTATTCTATAGGATATTATATTTGCATTACATTCATTATTCATATTTACATTATAGTATTTTGGAATGTTCTGTATTTGAATCATACCTTTATCAGTATATATATATGAATCCCCTACAATACATTTTCCCTTACCTGAGAAACTAGAAAATATATAAATATGTCCATAGTCCCATCCATTACATATATTTGTTAAATCTTTACTATTATCAAATGGTAAACCAATGTCAGGTTTTTTATCAATTTCTTCAATAAAATTTTCTAAACCTTCTAATAAATTATGCTCTTCAATTTTACTATCACAGAGTAATAATTTATTATTTAAATTATCTTGCCAATATTTCCCTATTTGTTCAGAAGATAATTTTTTATAATTATATCTACCTATATTTGTAATTACTTTTTTGCCAATTAATTCATATAAAGATCTTATCATATTATATTTTTTCACTTCATCATAATAGCCATCAAAGTTTTCTTCTTTGCCCCTTACTTCATCCATTACTTCTTGAATTGTTAAATATTCTCCGTATTCAATATAACTTTTTTGCATCTTTTTTGTTCTATCAACATATTCTTCTACTGTAATATCATCAAATAATTTTTTACCAGATTTAAGTAATTCTTTACCTAAGTAAAAATAATATTGCCAAATTCTATTACCAAAAGATTTATGATTTATTTTATCTTCACCATATGTATGATATAAATCAGGATTAATCCAAAATAAGCCAACTAAATAACTTTCACTTAAATAAATATCATCATATAACTCTTGTGCTATTTTTTCTCCCATTTAATTACCTCTAATCTAATATATCGCTTATGTCATCATTGAATTCTTTTTTTATGTATAGGTAATCTTCTTTATTAGGAATCTTACTTTCTAACTTTTCATTTAGTTTTTTTTGTTTTTGTATTTGTTTGGATTTATTTAAATTATTTTTTACTATAGCTAATCCATATTGAAGTTCACGCATAAAATTATCAAATGGTTTTGTTAGTATTGCTTTCTTAATACTATTTTCTGAATATTTATAAGCAATTAATAAATCTTGCCAAGGAACACCTTGTTTATCTTTTTTAATAAGGACTCCTTTTTGTCTTATTGTTCCATTCCTTAAATCGTTTAAAAACATATAAAATCCATTTGGCAAATATGTTTGATTATGTATTTGCATAATATATTCACAAAGAGTAATATATTCATCTTGTTCTTGTATTTTTTGCATTTTTTCTTGTCTATATTTATTAACACATTCTATAGAACACATATTTAATTTTTTTGGTGTTTTAGAAAACTCATCCAGATATTTAATTATTGTTTCTTTACTTACGTTTGTTTTACAATAATTACATTTAGGCAATATATCATCTCCAATGAAAGAGGGGAAATAAATCCCCTCTCACTATATTTTTATGTATTACATATTAGTCGCAATATTTAATATTTCTTGTAATTTATCAATATCTTCGCATTTATTATAATTTGCTGTAGTTACAAGAATATTTTTAACTTGTACACCAAATTCTTTCTTTTTTTCTTTCTCAAAATCTTTAGCAATCCCAGTAATTTTCTTTTGTAAATCTAATGCAGAGATTTCATCATCAAAATCAGGTTCATCATCTACAGAAAAATCTGGTTCGCTTTCTTCGACATCTTCAAAAGGTAATTCTGTATCAGTTACTTCTTCTTGAACGGGTTCTTCAACAGGTTTTTGAGTTACTGTTTCAGTTTTTTGTTGTGGTTTTTCCTTTTTAACATCAGGCTTATCACCACTATTTGCCCATTCATATAATGCAATACCATCTTTTTCAGTAAGAACATCATATCTTTCTTCAAACAAATGAGTATTATCTTTTGTTGCTGTAGCTACATGAGATTGCTGATCAATATTAAAAGTTACGGTGTAATTATATTCAACTCCATCTCTTTGTTTGTATCCCAATCCAACTTTTTTAGGTACTTGCTTTCCATTTTTTTCTTCAAGTACATATTCGTCTTTCCCTCTTGCTGTAGCAATAACATGAATAGGAGCTTGAAGAATTTTTTCCATAAATTTATCATGTCTTGGAGTAATTTTAGACCAATTTGTATAAGAGTTGCCTGGCATTTTAGAATGAACTTCTAAACAAAAATCCCATTCATGAGAGATGCTATCAACAACTAAAATAGGATATTCACCATCAACAGCATCTTCAATTGCTTCAATGTATTTTTCAGGTGAATAAGGTGCTTCTAATTGAAGATCATCAAAGTCAAATTCATTAGCATAATATCTAATACGACCATTTTCCGTATCAATTGCAGCTACTCTACCACCAGATTTTTGGGCAATGCCTTTTGCCACTCTTAATGCAGAATACGATTTTCCTGAACCACTTGAACCTGCCATTAAAATTTTTAACCAAATTTTTTCTCTTTTTGCTTTTTGAAAACTATTTCCCATTTATTAACCTCCAAATTTATTATTTTTAGTATTAAAATGATTTATAAAATTTATCATATGTATCAATTAAATCCCATTTTTTATAAAACCTCCAGTACGTGATATCGCACCATCTAAACCAGATATTTGAGATTGTCTTATTTGCACAGATGATGGTATATAGTCAATATTAAACATAGACATAACACAAAATATTTTTTCTTTAATTATATCTTCTGTCCATTTATCGTTATATGCTTTTGCTTTGTTAATCAAAATGGTAAATCGTCAGTTAAATCTTCTTCTGATTCTCCGTTTTCATAATTTTCTTCTTGAATAAAATCTTCTTCCTTATATTTTTTCTTTTTATAAATAGATTGCATATCTTTATCTCTATCAACCGCTGTAATTCTTAATTCATTAATATATTTACCACCAGTATTATATCCTTGTGGTATTTCTGATCCCCATTCATCTTCTTCTACAGGTTGATTTGTTGGAGCATTAATGCAAACACCAAGAACTTTAATATAATCTCCAAATTTAAGTTTTAAGAAATTATCACCAAGTTTTTTGTTTTTATCATAATGAATAACAAATTGAACTTGTTTAAATGAATCAGCATATCCAATTGCGTAACCATTAACAATAACTTTATTATCTTTTTTATTAAAATTTGTATCAGTAATGATAATCTCATGATCAAAGGAACAAACCTCTTTAAATTCTGAAGATTCAAAATCTAATGGTGCTTTATTAGCTGAAATAGATTTAATTATATATTTAAAATTACTAACCAATTCTCCTGTTGTAGAACTAATGAAAGAATTGGGTTTTAATTCGCCAGTAATATAAACATTATCACCATCATTAAATCCCTGATAAATAACTTCTACAGCATCATAATCTACATAAGTTTCTCTTTCACCATTCGCATCAGTTTTTACGTTAATTCCGATAAGATGATATGTATCGTCTAATTCATCATTTCTATTATCAAAAGAAATTTTTTGTGTATTTCCTTCTGTTCGAGAATATGCATATACATAATCTTGTACTGAACCAAATAATTCTACATTAATAATATTTATTGGACTTGTTTTTACTCCAAATCTTAAACTCCTATATGGTTTACCGTCTTTTGTTTCACTTTCTATGTATGTTGTTTCTTTAGAAATCCCTACTATAATACCATTGAGTTTAAAATTACCTTTAGTTTGTTCTAATTTAAAATCTTTTTTATCTACCATTTTTTATTCCTCCATTTTTTTATATTTATTACTTTAATATTTAAAAATATAAGGAGGAGATTTATTAAATTTAATTGGTTTCCAACAGTTACCTGTGTTTTTCAATTAATCCAACCTTTCTTTTATTTTTGTTTTTTATTAAAAATTAATAGCTATACATTTTCTACTGCTTAGATAATCGCATAATCCAATATAATTTTGATAAGCTTTTGTTGGCAATGGTAATATTTCCTTTTTTGTTCGATAATCAGTATTCCATTTTGTCATATGACAAAGTATTCCATCTAAAATAATATTTAATGTTTCTTTATCTAATACAGAACAGATATCTTTTCTTGATTTAATTTGATTAACTGCAACTAATGGATGATCTGCTACTGTATATTTATTTAATGGATTAGTGCCATTTTTCTGTGTATCATGCAATATTAAAGCAGATATAATACAATCTTTTATATTATCATCATATGGTTTTTTCATATAATCAAACATTTCAATTGCAATTCTTACTGCCATTTTAGTATGTATTACAAGACCACCTTCACAATGAGTTTGTGGTGGATGATATTTGTTTGTACTGGATGGTGGTATTTTAAAAAAGTAATCAGGAATAATTTCTAATATTACTTTTTCAGTAAATTCTTTAATCTTTGGGTTCTTTATGTATTCTAATTCAATTTTAAAAATCTTTAATCTATCTATTTTTATTTCTCCTTTCCATAATATTATATTTCTTTTATAGCAACTTATATATCTTACCACAATCAGAAACAAAGTCAACACTTTTGAATTTCCCATAAATTATAAGTTTCATGGTAATTTTTGTAAATGGATAGGGTAGTAAATCGAAGTAAACAAGAGCATTTGGAAGAATGAGAGAGGTAAATTTTAGTTATATTTATACAATCTGCTTTTTACTAATTTA
>Ga0172381_10004765_pt1 | contig 13934 bp, 13 predicted proteins | sample Leawel6488metaG_FD_119754 | JGI IMG/M metagenome (GOLD analysis project Ga0172381, IMG submission 119754) | Leachate microbial communities from a municipal landfill in Southern Ontario, Canada - Leachate well 64-88 metaG | ecosystem: Engineered > Solid waste > Landfill > Unclassified | place... | reverse complement strand
TTGTAATCCAAAGTCTTTTAAATTCTGTTTTCTTAAGTATTTTATGGATTTAAAAGAAGCAATCAAAAAAAGAGCATCCATAAGGAAATATTCTAATAAAAAGCCAAAAATAGTAGATGTAGTGAAGGCTATTGAAAGTGCAAATATTGCACCTTCTCCAGGCAATCTTGCAATTCTAAGGTATCTTGTAATTGAAGATTTAGACAAAATAGAAAAAATAGCAGAGGCTTGTCAGCAGGAATTTATTAAAGGAGCAGAAGTACTGGTTGTATTTTTATCAGAGTCAAAGGATTGCGAGATAATGTATGATAAACGTGCAAAAAAATATGTCAAGCAACATGTTGGAGCTGCTGCTGAAAACTTTTTACTTTCATTAACTGACATGGGTCTTTCTAGCTGCTGGGTTGGAGCCTGGTCAGATATAACTCTTAGAAATATTCTTGTTATTCCTGATAATGTAGAAATTGAAGCTATTTTTCCTGTAGGATATCAGATGAAAATAGATCATAAAAAACAAAAGATAAAACCTAAAATTGAAAGCAGGCTTTATTTTGAAACCTGGAGAAACAAATTCAGAAAACCATATGAGTCTATTAGTGACTAAAGAATTGTCAAGAATCATTTAATTCTAGTCTGATAAAAATTTTAATTTATAGCTAAAAATAAAATTAAGAATTCTATTATAAGAAAAATCCTGCCAAAGAAAAAATGGCAGGAAAATAAATCAATTTTTTTAATGCAATTCAAGGTTTACCACCTATCGTTTACAACATCAATTCCAAGGTCAGAAAAGTTGTTATTTGCAGGTCTTCTACTATTGTTGTCTTCATAATCTCTATATCTTTGTTTTCCAAGGACATAAGGAGAAGAAACTCCTGTCATGATTGTAATAACTCTTACTCTTCCTTCAAAATCTTTGTTAATTCTTGCACCGATAATTACCTGAGCTTCTGGGGCGATGTTTTCTGTAACAAGTTTACCTATCTGACTGAATTCTTCTAGTTTCATGTCAGGTCCACAAGTAATATGGATTAATGCTCCATTTGCACCTTTGTAATCCACGTCTAACAATGGATGTGTCAAAGCCTGTCTAACAGATTCATTAACTCTATCGCTTGAATCAGACTCTCCAATTCCTATTACAGCAACCTCTCCTTTCTTCATAATTGAACTTACATCTGCATAGTCTAAGTTAATTAATGATGGCAAAGTAATTGTTTCTACAATTCCTTTAATCATTGTACTAATTAATTCGTTTGCTACTGCAAATGCTTGTTGTATTGGCAATTGTCCTGCTATGTCAACTAATCTATTGTTATCAATAACAATAGCAGTATCAACATGATCTCTTAATTCTTGTAGTCCAAATTCTGCCTTGTCAATTCTTGCTTTTTCACACTCAAAAGGCATTGTTACTACTCCAATTACTACAGATCCTGTTTCTTTTGATACTTGAGCTAAAACAGGCATTGCACCAGTACCAGTTCCTCCGCCTTCTCCGCCAATAATAAAGATCATATCAGCATTTCCAGTAGCTTTTTTAAGCTCTGAAAGAGATTCTTTTGCAGCTTCTCTTCCCACTTCTGCCTTACCTCCTGCACCTAGGCCTCTTGTAAGTTCCTTTCCGATAAGGATCTTATCATCTGCCTTTGTAATGCTAAGGTGTAATGCATCAGTATTCATACCATATACTGTTGCTCCATTGATACCTTTATTAAACAGCCAAGTTATAGCGTTGCAACCAGCTCCTCCAACACCAAAAACTTTAATGTTAGCTTTACCAGCCTTTAAATCATCAAAGTTAATACTATGTGTCTCAAGATTATCGATTGCTTCTTTTGCGAAATCTAAAACCATTTTTTTTACCTCCTTTCATTAGTTATTTTTTAAGCCCTTATTCACCTTTTGATCACCCTTTTTTAAAGGATTTGACCATTAGATTTAAATAATAGTGCTTACTATATTTATTAGGAAGTTAACATACTTTCAAATAAGAAAAAAGAGAACACCTCTTTTTGCAACCTCAATTTAGACTCACCCCCATGAATTAAAATTGATTATTATGAAAGTATTTATATTCCTTTTCTTTAAAAATCTTTCTTATTTTTAAAATAACTAATCAAGTATATAGTTCCTTAAATTCGACAAGATAAAATTATTCTAGACTAGAGGTAATTTCACAAAAAATTTCTTATAGAACTGAGTTATTAGGAAAATTACTAGTGCTAAGACTAAAATAAACACTATTACGAGTAGATAAGCCATTTTTTTATTATTTACAAAATTTGTTAGATTATCATCTCTATCTTCTGATACCTCATTAAAAACAATATTTAAATTAAGATATCTTTCAAAGTTATTAAAGCTCATGTTTAGAATTTCATTTTGGTTTGTATCATAAAAGTTCATTATTTTTTCATTTCCATTTTCAGAGACTTTAGTTAAAAAAGTATCTAATTTTTTACAAGGTTCTTTTTCAATTTTTTCATATAAGCATCCATTTACATCCAAACAGGTTCTTTCTCTATAATCAGTCAAAAGAATATTTTTGTCAGCTACATCCTCTAGAGTATAGTAGTTTTTGCAGGAACTCCATTCTCCACATTGGAAATTAGGTTTACAGTTGTCTTTTTTAGTCGGAACATCATGAAAAGAGTCTTTTTGATACTCTTCTGAAGAACAATCTTTAATTTCTTCTATTTTTCCTATAAAGTTTTCATTAACACAACCTCTTTTCTGTATGTTCCCTATGCAGTCACCCCATTTACTACAGGCTTTTTTTGTTTCAAATGAACTATTAAATTTATCCTGAGATAAAATTCCATCTATTTTATTTATTATGTTTATATTCTTTGTATTCTGGTCTTCGGGGTTATAGTTGTCTGTAATGTTAGTCTCAGTTTTATTAATTTTAGTATTGTTTTTTATAGGTTCAATAGATATTGGTTTAGATTTGGCAATTAGTTGAATTAATTTATAATTGCTAAGAGGTCCAAATGGTGAAGGACTTAAGATTAAGGATTTTGATTCAAATCCTGACAATGGGTCATTAAATTCTTTTGAATAAGCTTCTCCATTTCGATTAAATATTTTCATGGTAATTCCGGATATTTCTTCGCTTTCTTTGTTTGTAATAGTTATTATTAGTTGATTCTCGTCAGTATATGCTCTTGAAACATTTATGCTATTGCTGCTTATTACTTGAAAATCTTCAGAGTCGGTATTAAAATAACCCATAAGATTAAAACCCAGAAATATAAGGATTCCAATTAATAGCAAAACTAGTATTGATTCTATTATCACCCTTTTTAATTCCATGATATTATGAGAATTTATATTTATTTAAGCCTTTTTAATCTTGTTTTGGAGGTTTTTTAGACTATTTTTTTAAGTCTGTTAATTTTACTCCAAGTCCTTTCTAGTTTATTGTTTGCCATTTCAACAACCAGTTTTAAAAAATCATCATTAACTAATATTTTATTGTTAATTATTGGAAAACTCATGCTTTCAGTAGAATGGAGTTCAACTATGTTTCTTTTTCCTCCAATTATTCCGCTTCTTTGCCATCCTGATGCTTTTGCTTTATTTACAAGATCTTGAGCATCAATTAAAGTTAAACATGCAACATGCAAAATACAGCAACTTTGCTGAAACTCTGCAATTCCTTTGTATTCCTTGTTTATTTTTTCCAGTGCATTTTTTATTTCTTTAAAGCTTATTTTATTGTGGGTTCTGAAAAGAAATGCATCTTCTTGTTTTGTATCACTATATTTTAAAATAACTACTCTTCCTGCACAACTTGAGGTTGTGTAATAATTCTTTTTTTTGTTTATTTTATTGCAGAGTCCTGCTATTTTTGGGTCCCAGCTACCTATACTTGATTTATCATCTTTTGAAAGCTGTTTTTTCTTATTTAAAATAAAGTTTGATTCCATATTACATACAATTTTATCTAGTTTAAATACCTTTCAAATATATAAAAACAAACGGCTAGGAATCGAACCTAGTTGCTCGGTCTAAAGCCAAGTGCTTTCCAAAGCCCGCTAGTTACAGAGTTTTACTTTTTTCCCAAAGTAAATCAAAATATGATTTCATGGTGTTTACAATAATCTCACTTTTTAGGACAACTACCCTTGGTCTATTCTTTTCCATAAGATAAATTAGGAGATGATTAGTATAAAAAGATATCTCTATATCCTCTATATTTGATAAATTGGCATATCTTATTTCGGTTAAAGGAGATTTAGCTTTTCTTGCATTTTTATGAACATTATAAACCGCCAAGAATTTTATCTTTTTTTTAACCCGTTCTGTAACAAAACTATCAAACCAGTATTTAATTCCAGGAAAATCTGCTAATACTCCTTCTTTTCCAAAAGCTCTTACAACATCTCCTTTTTTTAAATTAAGAACATCTTTTATAATTGATTTAATCTCATTATACCCCTCATATACTTCTATACTAAATTCAGACTGAAACGGCAATGAAGGCAATTGTTTTACACTCGATAGAAATTTTTTAATCTCATCTTCTTTTTCAATCAAATTATTTAATTTGTCTTGATATAGCTCTTTTATTCGGTCTACTCTTGTGATATTGAATAATCTGATATTTTCAACTGTTGAAACAAAAATTAATTTTTTTTGAATTAAACTCTCCAAAATCTTATAAAGATAGGATCTATTTAGTTTTGTTTCTTTGGATATATCTCCTGCTTTCATACTGTTATTTTTTATGAGCAGAGTATACACTTTTATTTCTCCTTCGGTTAAGCCGATTTCATTTAAAATGTTTTTATTATTCTCTTCATACATTAACTTATAAGATTGTTGCTTTTTATAAATATGTTGTTTTGTCTCCCAACAACAATAGTATATAAGCTTGATTAGAGTTTATTAAATAAATAACATGAAGTCTACTGTCCAATCTAACAAGAATCTTAATCTCTTGGATAAAGCTAGCCAACAACTTTTATATCAAGAGTTAGGGTATGATTCTGGAAAAGCTTATTACTTTTTGCTCACAAAAAATTTTAAAGACTTTGAAAAAGAATTTAGTTACAGCAAAAGATATAGACTACTGAAAGAATTGTTCAACTGCGGGGTAATAGGAAAAATTAAGATTGAGAGTCAAGAATCTTTTAATTATTTTATACTCCCTCCCTTATTCCTTTATTCTAAAGAAATAGATTTTGATATTATAACTTTTTTAGAAAAAATTTATTTAAAAAATTATTCAGATATTTTATTGTCTTCTTTTTCTCAGGTTATTCTAAAAAGTGAAAATCCTCTAATATTCTTTTTATTAAAATATTTTATGAAAGAAGAAGCAACATTAACTTTAGATAAGACTATACTAAATAAAGTACTTGGAGACAATCTTGATAAAGTAAATATTTTAAAAGCAAGAACTGAAACTAAGAGGAGAATCGGAATAATAGACAAGAATTTTACTTTTGAATTTTTTGATATGTTAAATAAAACTTCTTATGAGTCTTTTGGGTATATAATTAATCATCATCAAAAATGTGATCAAAGTAAAACTGATGACATAATCAAAATTAAGAATGAATTAAAGGGGTGTTGTTTAGCTTAAATCTCTTTTTCTAGAATTAGCGCGTTAATTCCCTTTTGTTTGCAAAGTTTGACAAATTTCTCTGCATCTTCTCTTGTTCCAATATGATTGCCCCAGTGAATTGGAATTGTTAAGTCTGCATTAATAATTTCAGCTGCTTTTGCAGCTTCAGGAGCAGTCATTACAAACTTTCCAGAAATAGGAAGTAAAGCAATATCACATTTTATTTCATGCATTTCAGGAATAATATCTGTATCTGCTGCATGATAAACAGTTGTGCCTCCTAAACTCAGAATATAACCAACAGAGTCTCCTTTAGGATGAAATGGTTTATCTAGATTATAAGCTTCAACACAATTTATTTTTAAATCATTGAATTCAAAACTTTTTTTAGGCTCACAGACTTCAAAATCAATTCCATCTTTTACCTGCCTGCTTTGGGATAAGACTTCAGAAGGTCCAATAATCTTGGTACTGCTACTTATTATTTTTTTTATATCTTCAACTGAAAAATGATCCCAATGACCATGAGTTATTAAAATCAAATCAGCTTTTTTATCAAAATTTGTTAGTTTAGTCGGGTCAATGTAAATATTCATGTTATTCCAAAGAATTAAAATTCCTGAATGTCCAAGCCATTTAATTTCAATATTTTTGTATTGCATACTTTATAAGACTTGTTTTAAATATATAAAGTTAATTAGCTTTTTCAAATTCTTTTGCAACATCTAAAAGAAAATCATCATTTCCTAGAGCAGCAAATATCTGAAGTCCTACTGGAATATTATCATTTCCTTCTTTAACTTCACTGCATGGAACTGATATTGCAGGAATCTCAGCTAAATTTGCAAGGACTGTTAATGTGTCGTAATTATACATGTCTTCAAGACTTATTTGTTCTTTAAACTTATGAGGGGTTCTTGGAACTGTAGGCATGATTATAACATCAACTTTTTTAAAAGCATTTTCAAATTCTTTTTTTATTATCTCTTTTGCTTTAAGTGCGCTTCTGTAATATTTTCCAGCATGTTCTGCCTTTGAAATCTCTTTTCCACCAAGAATTCTTCTTAAGACCTCTTCTCCACATGAATCCTCAATAGGAAGTCCGTATTTTCTTCCATCAAATTTTCTAGTTCCTGAAAAAACTTCTACATAAACAATCGGGTAGTAAGTTTGTATTCCCAGGTCAATATGCTCTAATTTTATATCTTCTTTTTTCCAACCCTGTTTTTTACAAACCTCATCAACTCTATTCAAAATCAAATCCCAAATTTCTTTTTCTGCTCCAATTTTTGGAATTCCGATTATTATTTTTTTTGAGTCTTTATTTTCCTTAAAATTTCTTGTAACTCCGTCTTTTTCATCCTTTCCTTTAATTGTATTAAAAACCATTTCACAGTCTTTTACTGAATTTGTCAGAGGTCCTATTTGGTCAAGACTCATTGACATATCAACAAGCCCATATCTTGAGACAGCTCCATAAGAGGGCTTAAATCCAACAAGGCCACAATGAGAAGCAGGGTTTCTAATGCTTCCACCTGTATCACTTCCAAGCGCAAAATCACAAAAACCTGCAGCAACAGATGCAGCACTTCCTGAACTGCTTCCTCCTGGAATTCTATCCAAGCATTTTGGATTTTTTGTAACACCAAATGCAGAATTTTCTCCGCTTCCACCGCAGGCAAATTCATCCATATTTGCCATTCCTAGTATAATTGCATCTTGGGATAGCAATCTGTTTATTACAGTAGCGGAATAGGTTGCTTTATAATTTTCAAGAGTTTTTGATGCACAATTGCAGATTAAATCTTTAACATTAATATTTGATTTTACAATAACTCCGAGCCCTGCAAGTTTTCCAGCTTTTCCCAGCTTTATTTTTTTATCAATTTCCTTTGCCTGTTCAATTGCATTTTCATTTATATGCAAGATGGCATTTATTTTTGGATTTTCTTTTTTTATTTTATCCAAAAAATATTTTATATTTTCCTCTGCACTTAATTTTTTATCTTTTATTCTTTTTAATTTATCAGACAACATTTTATTTCCAACTCCCTGTTTCAGCAATTATAAAGTCTTCATCATGAGAAGGGGCATTTTTTAGAATTCTTTTTTTGAAGTCTTTTTCACATGATTCTCCTTTATTTTCAGGCCTTTCAAATTCTTTTCTGTCTACATAATTCAGTATATCTTCTTTGCCCATTTCAACTTTTTTTAAAGCCTGTGCAAACTTATCCAGAATTTCCTTTGCCTGCTTTTCAACTTTTATTTTGTCTACATTTGCCATACAAAGACCAAAGAAAAGGGATATAAAAAACTTCTTCTTTTGTTCTACCTATAAATTTTTCAGACAAAAAAGACAAGGATATTATTTATAAAATCCTACTTTAATTCAAAATCAACATAAGGTCTTTGAACGTCTTTTTGTGGATACATTGCTTTTAATTCGCTAATAATATGAGGTTCATAGGTAGGTCTATTTTCTATTGCATTTGAAAAAACTCTTGGAGTTATTTTTAATTTTTTAATTATTTTTTTTAGGGGAATATTCTGGTCAACCATTTCATAGATTTGACTTGCAACTCTTACTGGAAGCTTGCCATCTCTTCCAAAATCTGCAAGAAGAACCTCATCATATCTTGCTATTCTTTCATTTTTATTACGTGACCTTACGCCCCAACTACCTACTTTACCTGCAAAATAACCAATATCTGCAAGTCCGAGGCTAGTATTTTCCAGTGCGTTTTGAACTGCTTTTTCTTGATATTCTGTAAATCTTTTAATTTCTCTTGAACCATTTGGTGCTTCTTCATCAACAACTTTTAAAATTCTTCCAACTTTTGTAGGCCATAAACTAAATTCTTCTCCAATTTCGCTTAGTGAGGTTAATTCTCCTTTTTCTACACATTCATAATATCTGTTTAGCACTCCTAAAACTAATGGCACAGGAGCAGTACTATTTTTTGCTTTTGAAAAATATTCTAAAGTTTTTGTGTAAGCTTTGTTTCCTTTTTTTAGGCCTATTTGTTTAGTTGCAGTTTCGAGTTCATCTAAAATGTCTTCAAGTCTTTGTTTTTCTTTTCTTTGTTTTTCAACTTCAATCCTTTCTCTCTCATCTGCAGTTCTTTTCTGTTTTTCTTTTCTTTCTTTTTCCAAGTATTTAGCATTTTCTTCTTGCCAAACACCATCAAGTCTGTGGGTTTTAGAAAATAATTGAATGCATGAACGAGTCACTTCTCTTCCTTCCTGTGTTTCCAGTGTTGCAATTAATCCATAAGGCAGGCCTTGCCTGATTCTTTTAATTCTAAGATTTCTTACTTCTTTTGTTGGGTGATTAAGTTCATTTACTATATTATAAACCATTTTTAGTTTTGTATCTTGAATAAGCAACACGAATACCCTTTTTTGTTCTAGGGTAAAATGCAGAACTTACAAGCAATTTAATTTGATCCCAATTTGTTCCTGCTTTTTTTAAAAAATTAATATATTCAATTTCAGAATGAACTTGATTTCCAATAACAATAAATTTTCCATTATCATAAGGTATATATCCTCTTGCTGCAAGACCTTCCATGCTTCTGTCATAGGCAGTATCTTTCATGTGTTTTCTTCCAATTTTTTTTAATTCTTCTGGACTTAAAGTTAATTCCAGACAGTTTCTTATTGCAACCTGAGCAACTCTTCTGTCTAAATCCTCTTCTCTTTTGTATAAGCTGCCGCTTTTTAGTGTAATTTCTTCAAGCCTGTCTAAGTTTATTTCAGCTAACTCTGGAAGAGTTTTTCCTGCAACATACTCTTGAGTAATATCCTGATATTTGTCAGCAAGTTCTCTTCCAAGTTCATCTGCAAATTTGATTGCTCTTTTTCTTCTTTCACTTAATTCAGTATTTTTTTTTGCCATCTTTTTTATTCATTTACTTCTAATAGATTTTTAAACGAGCCGTCTAAAAAACTTTTAAAGTTCCATTTAGTTGAGTAATAATAACTAACAGTGTCTAAAATTCCTACTTCATCTATATGTTCGTGAGCTTTTTCTACTTCTTTTTTAGAAGTCCAGCCACTATCAAAACCCAGTGATAAATCTAATTGTTCTTTGTCTTTATAGCCTGCTTTTAGCCAGTCCTGGACTATTGCTTTTGCAAGAGTTCTTTCTTCTTTTACTCCTGACCTAAAAAGGAAATCAATATACTCTTTTGGGCCATTAAATCTTGAATCTACAGTATCATTATATTTTCTAATTATTCTTGCAGTTGTTACAGGTTCAAGCAGAGAACACATTACTTCTAGGGAAAGTCCTGCAATTCTGCCTAGTTTATTTTCAGGGTCTGCACTAAATAGCACTGGAGTTCTTAGAGCTTCAAGTTTTCCTGCATCTGGATTATCCTGATTTGGTTTTACTTTATAGCCTCTTTGTGTTGCAGATATCTGAGGAATATTATATTCAAATCTTACATGATGCATTCCATTGGGCTGAGGAATGTTTAATTCAACTTCATATTTTCTTCCAACTTTTTGTACAGGACAAACAATTATTTTTTGATCAGACATGAAACTATTTAATTTGGGTTCCATTGGACTTTTATCATATAAGTATTTGTGAGTTGGTCTTGGTTTTTTTACTCCAAGTGCAGCTAAGCATTCAGGTACACGATTTGCCCTTAAATGATTTGTAAAATTTTCAAGAGCGGCCATTGCATAATTATAAGCCTGTCTTGAATTCTCATTACTTTCCAATGGTTGGTAAACTGTTCCCTTATCGGTTAGATTATTTACTTTAACCGGGAGGTCTCTAAGATTACCTATTGGAGTATTAATATTGATTTTATTGCTAAGTATATCTGCATAAATAATGTCAGTTACTTCTTGGTTTAACCTATTTTGATCTGTATTATCCATAAGAAGGATATGTCTTAATTACCTTAAAAACCTTTGCATATAGTTGTTACTACCCAGTTACTACAAAACAGAAAGATTTAAATAGTTTAAACTTTTATAATAATTATAATTAATTTCACCTCTTTTCCCCAGAAGAGCAAAGACATGATTTTTCATGACACTAGCTCTTTTAGGGTTTAATTCTCTTTTATCTTTAGATATAGAATAAAATGTCAATGAGTTTATCACTAGGATGCTATCAAATGCAGAAACATTCTCTTAGCCATAGCCAGAGACTTTATTTAAATCAGGTTTTGGAACAACTCCAGACTTTAAGACATCCAGAATTTCCAAATGCTGCCAAAGGACTTGATGGAATGCTCGTTGCAGACTCTATTCTTAAGAGCAGAAATTCCTGTGGAGTTTTAATTGGCGGGCTCTGTGAAGAAGTCTGGAATAGACAGACTAAACCTGAAGATTTATTCAAGCATAAAGATGTTGATGTTTTGGTTCTTAATCCTGAATTTGAACTCTCACAAAACTTTGAAGGAGGAATTGACTGGTGGTTGCAAAAGCAGGGAAGAATAAAAGTCGCTTCATCTCTGGGATATTTAGATCAAAATGAGAGTTGGGATGAAAATGCAAACCAGGTAATTCTTGGATTTTTGGCTTATCAACAGGCTACACTCTCAAAAACAATCAAGCCTGGACTTTATATTCCTTCTCCAGACTGGATAGTTGAAATGAGAAAACATGAAGCAATTTCCAGAATAGATTTTTCAAATGTTCATGTTGAAGTTGATGATAATTTTGAAGATGCATTTTATAATAAAATAAGAAAAAGAGTAAAAACAACTCTTCCTGGATTTGTTTTAGATAAATTTTCTGGGCAAGTACTTGCTGAAAAATATGAAAGAGAGTATAGAAAAGTAGAAGAAATAAAACTTAAAGGACTTAGTCTTGGACAAATTGCCGGAATAAACAAATTTAATGGAAATTATGAAGTAAAGACTGAATAATATCTTATCTAAGGGGTGAGTCTGTCTCTATCTCTTGGAAATAAAACTGCTTCTCTAATGTTTGGAAGTCCTAGAATTAACATTGTTATTCTTTCAACGCCCATTCCCCAACCAGCGTGAAAAGGTGCACCATATCTAAAACTATCAATATAGTCTTTGAAGTTTTCAACTTTCATTTTTTTTGCTTTAAATCTTTCAATTAATAATTCTGGAAGATGAATTCTCTGACCGCCAGAAGAAATTTCCATTCCTTTGTAAATTGCGTCAAATCCATTTGCTAATGGTTCTTTGTTTGGTCCTTTTTTATCACTTGGCATTATATAAAATGGTTTTCCAGAAAGTGGCCAGTCATGAACAAAAACAATTGTATCTGGGTAAAGCTCTCCAAGTTTTCTTTCAGCTTCAGGAGAAAGGTCATCTTTACCCACATGGATTTTTTCTTTTTTCATTATATCTGCAACTTCATGAAATGCTAAATATTTAATTTCAGGAACTTTTAATTTAACTTCATACATTTCTAGTTCTTTAGGATTTTTTTCTAGGACCCTTTTTATCATATGTTGAACACATCTTGCAAGAACATCCATTACAATTTTATCGTCTGCAAAAGCCATTTCAAAATCATACTGCCTTGATTCATTTAAGTGTCTTGTAGTATTATGTTTTTCAGCTCTCCAAACAGTAAAAACTGCAAAAACTTTTTCCATTGAACAAGCAAGCATTTGTTTGTATAGTTGACAACTTTGAGAGAGTAATGCTTTTTTTTCAAAATATTGAACAGGGTAAACTTCTGTTCCACCTTCTGAACTTGTTCCGATTATAGAAGGAAAAATACATTCGATTGCCCCTTCTTTTTCCATAAATTCCCTATAGGCTTGTAATAATGTATTATTAATCTTAAAAATTGCCTGAGTTCTTTCTCTATGCAAATCTAAAAATCTGTAGTCTAATCTTTTAGGAAGTTCTGTTTTAGAATGGTCTGAAACATCAATAGGAAGTGGATGTTCTGACTTTGAAATAACTTCAATTTCCAGTGGATTTAATTCTTTTCCACCTGGAGCTTGCTTTGAATCTTTTAAAGTTCCTTTTATTCTAACAACACTTTCTCTTGGAATTTCATTCATTAATTCAAAAATCTTTTCATTTGTTTCTCCTTTTATACCTACAATTTGGATTCTTCCAGTAATATCTCTTAGAACAATAAATCTAACCTTACTTAGGTCTCTTGTATCATGGACCCATCCATAAAGTTCAACTTCTCCTTTTTTTGAAAAGGCTTCTTTGATATAAGTTCTTTTGTTAATCTCCATGTTTAGAACACAAATTCCCGATTTAAAAATTCTTCTATTAACTAGAATTCCTTATTTTTTAATCAATTTATTGATTATATCTGTAGCATCTTTTCCAGAAACTTTTCCTTTAAACTTAGTCATGACAAGACCCATATAGCCTCCGATTGACAGTCCTGGTTTTTCTTTGACAATCTTTGCAATTTCCCCTTCTATTTCTGATAAGTCAACTTTTTGTATTTTAATTGCATCTTCAAATGATTTTCCTTTTGCAATTTCTTCCATAACATGTTTAACATCACTCATTTCAATCTTCTTTTCAACAATTGATCTGATAATGCTTTCAATTATATCAAGTGTTAGTATTTCATCTATATTTTTTATATTTTCATGACTTGCAATTTCCTTTGGAATTAATAATAATATTTTTGCAATAAAATTAGGGTCATTTATTATGTTTAAGAGTGCTTTAAATTCTTCAAATTTATTTCCATCTCCAATCAATTTAATCATTTCATCAGATAGTCCACTTTGTTTTAGTTCTCCTCTTATTTCGCTTCTTAATTTAGGAAGGTCTTTTTTTGCTGCATCAATCATTTCCCTTGAAATTCTGAGCAGTGGCAAATCTGTTTCAGGATACATTCTTGCTGCTCCGGGCATTGGTCTTAAGAATTCACTAGTTCCATCTTCTTTTGCATTTCTAACTTCACTTCTCAAACTGTCTAATTTAATATTTTCAGTCTGCCTTTTGATTTCATTTTCAATAACTGGAATAAACATTTTAACATCCTGAAAACCTTTTATTTCAACTCTTGGATGACCTGCAATTGAGATATTTACGTCTTGCCTGATTGTTCCAATTCCTCTTTTAACTTTGCAACTTCTCAAGACATCTCCAAGTAGTAGAGCAACTTCTTTTGCCTGCTGTGGAGTTTTAATATCTGGGGCAGTTCCTATTTCAACTAAAGGAATTCCCAGCCGGTCTAGTTTAAAATTTGTTCCCTGAACTTCATCAGAATCATTATTATTATTATTATTATTATTTGCAGGTCTTGCAGCATCTTCTTCCAAGTTTATTCCTTCTATTCTAACTCTTCCGTTTTCAGTATCAATATGACCATCTTTTGCAATTAAGACTGTTCTTTGAAATCCAGAAGTGTTTGAACCATTAACAAC